>CETM01036189.1_pt1 | contig 75991 bp, 71 predicted proteins | sample 361451 | NCBI WGS metagenome assembly CETM01 (sample SAMEA2622690, study PRJEB7988) | marine metagenome | isolation source: saline water (ENVO:00002010), including
GACGGAATTCAGGACTCTGCGGTAGATGGGATCACCGGTCGCTTACAGCCAAATCCACATGAAACGTCGAAGAGCCAATTTTTATCGCTTCGAGAGAGTGCCGTAGCAGGGGGGAAGCCATGTGGCGGGTGAGGGGGCAGATGCCAGATGAGACACGCTCGTCTCGGGATGGCTACAACTTTCGGATAAGGTGAAAGAAATCGTCATGACAGGGTCCGTCAATTGCGAGCTTGAATATCAACACGTTAGTGTCTGCTCATGACACACCTCGGGGGGCGACCTCCAGGACCCGGCATACATGCAAGATGACGAGGTAGACACGATGCGCAAGTTGACGATCGCAGCACTGATGGTGGCCAGCATGGCCGGATCCTCCGTGGCACTGGCCGGCAATCCGACGCTTGAGGCTCACAAGGACAGCGCCAAGTCTCAGTACTCCCAGAGCAAGGACAGCGCCAAGTCGTCTGCCAAGTCTCACAAGGCCACGGCAAGCAGCAAGGTATCGGCCAAGACATCCCACGCCACCCAGGCGGCCAAGTCAGCCAAGTCCAGTGCCAGCAGCAAGGCGAGCGATACCCAGTCGCGTTACCAGAAGAAGAGCTACGCCGACGTGCTCAAGAACGAGCGCCACTGAGGAATGACATCGCTGCCTGAAGGCAGCTGAGTGCTTCAGACGATGAAAGCCCCCTGCAGCCACTGGTTGCCGGGGGCTTTTGCGTTGCTGGCTATTGCAGATGCGACAGTGATTCGCTGAAGGTCTCGACCAGGTGCTGGGCAAACGCCTGGACACGACGCGGCTGGGCGCGCGCAGGCGGAAACAGCAGCTGAAGTGGCGAAGGGGGCGCGGCGTGCTCCGGCAGCAGTTCGATCAGGCGGCCCGCGCGCAAGTCGTCCGCCACGTCGACTTCCGATTTCAGGGCGATGCCCAATCCTTCCAGACACCACTGGCGCACCAGTTCGCCGTCATTGGCGATCCGATTGCCGCTGACAGTGACGATCTGCGGCACCTTGTGGTTGCCGAATCGCCATTCGTTGTCGAGGCTCTTGCCGAAGCGCATCACCAGGCAGTTGTGGTGCTTCAGGTCCACCGGCGTCAGCGGCGCAGGGTGCTGCGCCAGATAGGCGGGAGAGGCACACAGCAGGCGGCGTTTCTGGCCCAGATGCCGCACGCGCAGCGTGCTGTCCATTATGGTGCCGAAGCGCAAGGCAAGATCGATCCCCTGGCCGACGATATCCACGTAGCTGTCCGACAGCAGCAGTTCTATCTCGATGGTGGGGTGCAGACGCTGGAATTCGGTGATGGCACGTGACAGGGCATTGCGGCCCAGGTCGCTCGGCGCACTAACGCGAATGCGGCCGGTGAGGGTCTGGGCGCCCAGGCGGATGCGGGTCTCCAGTTCCGACACGCTGTCGAGCAGGCCGCGGGCTCCCTCCATCAGTGTTCGGCCTTCTTCGGTCAGGCTGATGGCGCGCGTGGTGCGGTTGAGGAGTACGACCCCATAATGGGCCTCCAGCGCGGCAAGGCGCTCGGACACGGTGGTGGGCGACAGCCCCATCTCGCGTCCTGCGGCGGTCAGGCTGCCTTTCTCGATGATGGTCAGGAACAGGCCGATATTATCCAGCAGCATTGTACGGTTTTTCCGGATTATCTTTGCGTAAGTTGGACGTTTATACGGATGAGGCTTGTGGCTAGGATGACCATATCGCTCGCGCAACTCAAGCTTCCCGATCACGCCACGGAGTGCCTTTCATGACCCAGCTGACCATCATCGCCAATATCCATGCCAAGCCGGACCAGATCGAGCAGGTCAAGGCAGCGCTTCTGGCACTGGTGCCCATTACCCGTGCCGAGGAAGGCTGTCTTGGCTACACCCTGCACCAGAACAACGATAACCCGGCGCACTTCACCTTTCATGAGAACTGGGCCTCGCGGGAACTCTGGCAGCAGCACATGCAGTCCCCGCACCTGGAAGAGTACATGGCAGCGACCGAAGGCGCGGTCAGCGAATTCACCCTGCATGAAATGACGGCCTTCGACTGAGAGGCGGGCCTGGGCCCTGGGCATTGGCTCTGGCTTTCTTGGGCGGCCATGCAGGCCTGCTCGCTTTCTTTCTCCTTCCACAACCCACTCGAGGCAGTCATGACAGACCCCATTCGTATCGGCCATATCGCGTTGTCCTTCCATGAGACCAGTGCTCGGGAAGTGGCACGTATTCTGGAGAGCCATGGCCATGAGGTGTCCTTCGCCGCTGCTCCCCACGAAGAGGCCTTCGCGATGCTGGGGCGAGGGGAAGTCTACATTCTGGCCTCCGCCTGGTTGCCGTCGAGTCATGAGACCTACCTGGCCCCCATGCTGGATGACGTTGACAAGATCGCCGTCATCTATGAGCCGTATTGCATCTGGGGGGGTGCCGGATTACGTGCCACAAAGCGCGGTGGCAAGCGTCACGGACCTGCTGCGGGAACCGGCGCTCGGCAAGATGGAACTGATCATCCAGGGCATCAACCCGGGGGCCGGCATCAGTCGCTTCTCGGCCGAGATGATCAAGCGATATGGTCTGGACGCCGCCGGGTATGTCTTCCGCACCGGCAGCGAAGCGGATTGCTTCGATCGTTACGAAGCAGCGGTGGCGCAGGGGCGTTGGGTCGTGGTGCCGCTGTGGCATCCGCAGTTCCTGCATCACCGCTACCGGATTCGCGCCCTCAAGGAGCCCAAGGGGCTTCTGTGTACCCAGGATGACGCCACGCTGGTGGTGCTGCGCAAGGAGGCCTGCCTGCGCATCGGCGCCGCGGCCCTCAAGGACCTCTCTCAGCTCTATATCGGCAATCCTCGATTGAGCGAACTGGAAGACGACCTGCGTCGCCGCGCCTGATGCGTCGCATCTGATTCATCGCACCTGAATCTCGACAAATTCCGGGCGCTGGCCACGTCACCGCCCAGTCTCTCTATCTCACCTACATCGACCCTGCCGGTGCAGCGCACAGCGCCAACCGGCGGGCAAGGAGTCCCCATGCCGTTTTCTCGCCTCAAGACTGCCATTCTCGTCGCCTCGCTGGGCGTTGCCACTGTCGCCAGCGCCACTCAGGCGGCCGATGACAGCACGGCCGTGACCCCCCGGAATGCGCATCCCAGCAGCCACTCGATGCACCGACACTGCGCGTGGTCGAGATCACCCAGGACGGCAAGCGTGTGCCGTTCCCGAATCTGGACTGGGCAGATGGCCCGGAAAAGGGCGAGGTCGGCATCGCCTCGATCATCGGTGTGCACTCCGACAGTCAGGGCGTGGTGTGGATGCTCGACATGGGCAGCCAGGGCAGTGTGCCCAAGCTGGTGGGCTGGGATACCCGCAGTGATTCGCTCAAGAAGGTGATTTCGCTTGCCGGTGACAGCGTGCTGCCGATCTCCTTCCTGCAGGATTTCGTCATCGATGAGCAGCGCGGCAAGATCTATATCGCTGACATGACCTTTACCGCGCCGGCCTCCAGCATGAAACCGGCCTTCGTGGTGGTGGATATCGCCAGGGGCAAGACGCGTCGCGTGCTGCAGAGCGATGAAAGGCTGATGCCGGTGGAACACGACATGGTCATCAATGGCCATCTGATGGCGGCCAAGGGCGACAATAATGGTGAGCCGAAGCCCTGGTACCTGGGCTTGAACGCCATCGCCTTCGAGCCGGCGGATGACGTCGTCTATTTCGGTGGCGTGAACGGCAGCGAGATCTATCGCCTGCCGGCGGCTGAGCTGGCCGATGACACTGCCACGGCGGCGGAACTGGCTCGCGCCATCACCCCTTACGCCCCCAAGCGCCCCAATGATGGCTTCATCTTCGATGGCCGCCGCGGCGGCATCATCGCCGGTGACGCAGAGCACAATGCACTGACCTTCTCATCGCCGGAGGGCATGTCGGTGATCGCTCAGGATGACGAGCGTCTGCGCTGGCCGGATGGCTTCGCCTTCGCGCCGGATGGCAGTCTCTACCTCACCACCAACCAGCTGAACACCCATCCGGCACTCAATCAGGGCGTGGATGGCAGTGACAGGCATTACTACCTGCTCAAGCTGACACCCGCCAACTGACCCATGCTCCCTTGCTCCCTTGGGCTTTGGTCCTTGGGCAACTCATTGCCCTAGCGCCCTGGGTGCCTCGCTAGCCTTTGATCTGCGCAGGACGTGTCTCACGAGCGTCCTGCGTTGTCGTATTTGTGCCTGGCGACGATGACCAGTCGGGGCAGCTCGCGTCTGAAGCTGATCACCCGCCGGCGCCTCCTTGCACGCAACACGCAAATTCGTCATGCATTATCCGGTTTATCCGAATTAATCTTGCGGGCTAGGGCTGTTTTTACGCCAAGTCAAGAGAGTTAACATGCTGTCATCGCATCACGGCAAGGCCATTCAGCGCTGCCGTGACTGACATGATCCTCAGGAGAGACTCTGATGAAAGCCATTGGTTACTACGCTGCCGGTTCCGTTGATCGTGACGACGCCCTGGTCGATATCGAACTCGAGACACCGGTCGCCACCGGTCACGACCTGCTGGTCAAGATTGCTGCGGTCTCGGTGAATCCGGTGGATTACAAGATTCGTGAGAGCCGCGAGCCGGCCGCCGGCGAAGCTGCCGTCATCGGCTGGGACGCCGTGGGCGAAGTCGTCGCCATCGGTGACAAGGTCACTGCCTTCGCCCCGGGCGACAAGGTTTGGTATGCCGGAGATCTTACCCGCGCCGGCACCAACAGCGAATTCCACCTGGTGGATGAGCGCATCGTCGGCCATGCGCCCAGATCCGTGGCGGCCCATGAAGCGGCTGCACTGCCGCTGACCACGCTGACCGGCTTCGAGATGCTGTTCGATCGTCTGCGTGTCACCGAGCCGGTGCCTGGTGCTGCACGTGCCATCCTGATCATCGGCGGGGCCGGTGGCGTGGGCTCCATCACCATCCAGCTGCTGCGTGAGCTGACCGACCTGACCATCATCGCCACGGCGTCACGCCCGCAGACCCGTGAGTGGGTGAAGTCACTGGGCGCGCATCACGTCATCGACCACAGCCAGCCGCTGCCGGCACAGATCGAGGCATTGGGCATCGGTGCACCGGCCTTCGTATTCTCGACCAACTTCTCCGAGCACTACGCGCCGCAGGTCGCCGAATTGATCGCGCCGCAGGGCCGTTTCGGCATGATCGATGACCCGGAGACCCTCGATGTGGTGCCGTTCAAGCCCAAGGCCGTGTCCATCCATTGGGAGCTGATGTTCACTCGCTCATTGTTCACCACCGCCGATATCACGCGTCAGGGCGAGATCCTCACCAAGGTGGCGGGTCTGCTGGACACTGGCAGAATCACCTCCACCGCGACGGAAACCTTCGGCACCATCAACGCCGAGAACCTCAAGCGCGCACATGCCTTGCTGGAAAGCGGCAAGGCCAGGGGCAAGATCGTCCTCGAAGGCTTCTGATCGAAGCCACTGTTGAGGCGGTGATGTGGGAGTGCGGCCGGTTACCCGGTCGCACTTTTTTGTGTGATCAAGGGCGGCCAGGGTTCTGTCATGAGCGGCAGGCAGTCTGCTACCGAGTGTTCTCCGATCTTCTACCATCTTGGCCAGATGAGCGGTATCTGGCGTCAAGTGCTTGTCATTGAAGCGAAAGTCTCTAAACGTGAGGCGTATCCGACCGCAAATTGCGTTACTGACACGTTATGCTGGCAGCGTGAATGGCGACCAACCCGTCTCGCTGCTTGGTGGCAATCATCGTTGTCTGAACCAGACTCGGCACGCCAGAGGCATCCAGCCTGATGAGGAGGCAAGACATGAATAAAGGGGCTTTGCGAGGGCTGACTCTGGCGTTGGCTGTGTTGGGCGCTTCAGGGGTACAGGCCGCGGAAGACGGCAAGGACAGCGACGATCATCTCAAGAAGAAGCATGAAGCACTGGAAGGGCAGGCCAAGGCTCAGCGTGTCCAGGCCGAGCAGATGCGTGACCTCAAGCAGATCCAGAAACAGCAACAGGCTCAGGAAGCTCAGGAGCAGCAGGAGGCTCAGGAGAAGCACAAGGGGCCACAGGCAGAAAGGTCCGACGCCAGCTCGGCGGAGCGTGGGCCTCTGCTCAGACGGGGCGACCAGCTGCCTGATGCAATGGCCTCCGATGAGAGTCTGCGGGTGAAGGACTGGCAGCAATCCCGACTGCCCGAACCTGGCGAAGGGCAGCGCTGGATCCAGCTCAAGAGCGGTTATGTGTTGACGGATATCCAAAGTGGCGTCATCGAAGAGATTCTTCTGGGGCCGTGACGCTGTGACTCTGGCCCGATGCCTACGCGCGAGGCCGAGGATGTCGCTTTCTGCCAACATCGGCAGCCTTTCTTGCGACATGCGCGGGCATATCGTCAGAAAAAGTGAAGAGGACGCGTGGGGCTTGCAGTTTTCCCTTGCAGCCCACAGAATTATGGAACAGTGTTTTGTAATTCTTGACACCCCCCCGTGTCCCGGCATGACAAGGAGAACGAACATGCGACACCGTACTCTGACAGCCCTCGGCATGGTCATTGCGCTGATGAGCGCTTCCGTGGTTCAGGCGGCACCTGACGATCGTGGTAATCGTGGACACGATCAGCAACACCAGCAACAGCGAAAGCAGCCGCAAGGCAATCAGCAAGGACAGAAGCAACACGCCAAACAGCAACACGCCAAACAGCAACACGCCAAACAAGGGCATGGTCAGTCCCAAGCTGCACGCCATTCCAGTGGCCCCAAGAACTGGAAACGCGGTGACCACGTCTCGCGCGCTTACTACAATGACAAGCGCTACTGGGTCAGCGACTGGAAGGCCCATCACCTGTCCCGGCCGCCGGAAGGGCACCGCTGGTTGAAGGTGGATGGCCGCTACGTTCTGACAGCGGTCGCGACCGGCGTGATTACCTCGATCATTCTCGACCACTGATCCAATACAGTACGATTCGCTGGCATATCCAGCAGAAGAGACAAGAAGGGCCTCCCGCAGGGAGGCCCTTCTGCGTATTGCCAACAGCCGTTCATCCTCTGCGCGCTGTTGCAATGATCCAGCACGTCACTATCGCGCTAGCAGCGCCTCCAATGTCTCGGCGACGCGCAGCAGCGGCACATCCTGGCCCTGAGGGCGTGACAACATCAGGCCCAGCGGTTCTTCGTTCTGTGGTGCTGGCGCCGGAATCGAGATCGAGCTGGCATCCAGGTAGTTGAAGACGCTGGTGTTGCGCAGCGCGCGCTTGTTGAGCTGGGCGAAGAGCGCGCCATCCTGCTCCAGCAGGTCACGACGCGGGGCACGCATGGCAACGGTCGGCATCAGCACCGCATCGACATCCTGTACCTGCTGAGCGAAGCGTTGCTGGATGGCGGTACGCGGCCACAGGCGCGCCAAATATTCGCTGGCCGTGATGTCGCGCCCGCCGTTCAGGCGTTCGGCGATCAGCGGATCATACTGGGCTTCATGGGCAGCCAGCAGTTCGTGGTGCACGGCGGCCGCTTCCGGAATGACCAGCCCGCCGCGCTGATTGATGGTGTAAGCGGCCTCGATGGCCTCGACCGGCGCACGCTGGAGGCGAACCCCCATCCCCTCGAGCTGTTCCAGCAGGGCGGCGAAGTCGGCGGCCACATCGGCGTCCACTTCACTGACCAGCTCGCTCTCCGGCACCAGCAGCGTCAGCGGGCGAGTGAGCGGCGTCGCGTCAGCGACCTCACCGCTCAGGACTTCCCACAGTGTGCGACAGCAGGCGACGCTGGGCGCGATGGGGCCGATGCAGTCCAGGCTCGGTGACAGCGGGAAGGCGCCATCTCCCGGCACGCTGGCCTGTGACGGCTTGAAGCCTGTGAGGCCACAGAAGGCCGCCGGAATCCGCAGCGAGCCGCCGGTATCGCTACCCAGGGTCGCCGCGGCCAGCCCGAAGGCGACGGAGGCGGCACCGCCGGAAGTCGAGCCGCCGGTGATGCGCTCGGCATCGAAGGGGTTGGGCGGCGTGCCGACGTGGGGGTTGAGGCCCAGACCAGAAAACGCGAATTCGCTCATGCTGGTGCGACCGGCATGCAGGATGCCGGCGGCTTTCAGGCGGCTCAGTGCCACAGCGTCCTGATCGGCTGGGTGATTTTCGGCCAGTGCCCGCGAGCCTGCCAGCGTCGTCATGCCGGTCTCGTCGAAGAGGTCCTTGATCGAGACCGGAACCCCTCTCAGCGGCAACGACGTCGCAGTCGCCTTGAGTTGCTGCTGAGCGGTGGCCAGCATGCTCATGGTCGCATCATCGCGGCTGATGATACTGTGGCTTGCACTCTCACCCAGGGCCTGATGGCGCTCGGCAAGCACCGTGGCAGTCTGCTCGGGGCCGAAACTACCTGTCTGATAGGTCTCCAGCAACTGCGTCAGCGTGCGCTGGCGGGGCGGGCGTGCCCAGAATTCACGTGCCTGTTCAAGACGCTTGCTCTCATCACTCATGCCACCACCTCAAGTTCTTCCACCTCATAACGGTGCTCGATGCGACGACCGGTCTGCGGGTCGATCAGACGCATGGTAAAGCTCGGGCTGGGGCGGATGCCACCGATCGCCGGTACGGTGCCGCACAGCAGCACGCTGTCGGGGGCCAGGCTGCCGTCCTTGGCGATGCCGGCCGGCAGGCGCTCCATCAGGGTGGCGACCGGCAGCAGCTCGGCGAGGGTTCCCTGCTGATAGCGCACGGTCTTGCCGGCTTCCTCGATCTCGCTTTCGATCTCGAGGCTGTCCCAGTGGTCGATGACCTCACTGAGCTTCCAGGCGTGGCGGGCAATCGGCTTGGCACACAGCTGCTTGGATTCGGCGACGCCGACGGCTTCGAGCTTGCGGTCGGTGTGGTCCGAGGCGATCGTCACCCACAGGGTGCCCGCGGCGTCGCTGACCAGACAGGTCTCGACCTCACCGGAGCCTTCGCCGCCGAGCATCGCGACCTGAGAGGCCTGGGTCAGGGTCTCGCGGGTCACGCGGTAGAACAGCGGGGTCTGGGAGGGCGGTGCCACGCCCAGCAGCTTCAGCTCGTCGATATGGTGCTGCACGCCCGCCTGGTCGCGTCCGGCCCAGCCGGCAATCGCGACGCGCTGGACATCAAGGGTGAATTCGCCGTTGTCATGGGTAAAGGTCAGCATGGGGATCGCTCCGTTAACGAGGGTTGTCGTTGTTCTGTGCAAGAAGTCTGAGTAAACGGTGTTGCGTCAATGACACCTGCCGGCTTGCCAGCAGGTGTCACGCAAAAGCGGATTTACAGCGCTGAAGGCAGCCACAGCGCGATCTGCGGGAAGGCCACCAGCAGCGCGGCCATCACCAGCATCGCGCCCAGATACGGCAGGGTGCCGATGATGACGTCGGCGAAGGCTTCGCCACGCCGTGAGGCCTGCACGATGTAGAGGTTCAGCCCGACGGGTGGGGTGATAAGCGCCAGTTCGACGAACAGGATCATCACGATGCCGAACCACACCTTGTCGTAACCGGCCGCGGCGATCAGCGGGGTGACGATGGGGATGGTGATGACCATCAAGGACAGGGTCTCGATGAAGAAACCGAGCACGATGAACAGCGCGATCACCGCCATCAGCAGCGCGAAGGGTCCTAGGTCATAGGCTTCGAGCAGGCCGGTGACCTGCTGGACCATGCCGGAGGAGGCCAGTGCGAAGTTGAGGAAGGAGGCCGCCATGATGATGAACAGGATCATCGAGGTGGTCTTGACGGTGCCGTCCAGCGCGCGGCTGATCATCGACAGATTCAGCGAGCGGTTGATGGCGGCGAGGCCCAGCGAGGCCAGCACGCCGATGGCCGCGGCTTCGGTCGGCGTCGCCCAGCCCAGATAGATGGAGCCGACGATGACGATGAACAGCACCAGCAACGGCAGCAGGAATGACAGGCTCTTGATGCGTGTGCTCCAGCTGGCGCTCTGGCGCGGGCCGCCCAGTGACGGCTTCCAGACACACAACAGCAGCGAGGCCAGCATGAACAGCGCCGCCAGGCCGAGACCCGGCACCAGGCCGGCCATGAACAGCTTCGGGATGGACGTCTCGGTCAGGAAGCCATAGACGATCAGGTTGATCGACGGCGGAATCAGGATGCCCAGTGTGCCGCCCGCGGCGATGCTGCCGCAGAACAGCTTGGCGTCATAACCGAGCTTCTTGCCCTGGGGCAAGGCCACGGTCGAGACCGTCGCCGCCGTGGCCACCGAGGAGCCGGAGGTCGCCGAGAACAGTGCCGAGGTGGTGATATTGGCGTGCAGCAGGCCGCCTGGCAGCCACGACAGCCAGTGGTCCATGGCGCGGTAGGCCTTCTCGGCGATGCCGGCGCGCACGATGATCTCGCCCATCAGCACGAACAGCGGAATCGCGATCAGCAGGAAGGAGTCCGCGGCAGACCACAGGTTCTGGCCCAGCGCCTTGGTCAGCGGGAAGAAGGAATAGAACTGGTCGATCCCGAAGGCGAGCAGGAAGAGGGTGACTGCAACGGGAATGCCGGCCAGCAGCAGGGTGAGGATACCCACCGAAAGAAAGCCCAACATCAGCGAGTCTCCTTGGTCGTGGAGGCAGCCTGGGCCAGAGCCCCTTCGCTTTCTCCGTGATCGGGGCCGGCCAGTGTCTCGAGCGTGGTGGTATCACGCAGACAGGCGGCAACGAGAACGCGCAGTCCCAGCACGCTGGTGGTGATCGCGAACCAGGCATAACCGGACAGCCACAGCAGCTGCGGAATCCACAGCGGTGTCGCCAGCGGGGTGTTGGCGGTGGAACCATTGCTCAACGACTTGCCGAGCACCGGCCAGGCATTGATCAGAATCACCCAGGCCACCAGGTTCAGCGCCAGCATCGCGAGGATATCCAGGGTGTGGCGCGAGAAGGCCGGCAGCTTGCCGTGCACGACATCGATACGGATATGAGCGCGCTCCATCAGGGTGTGGGAAAGGCCCCACGCCGAGAGCATCGCCAGCACATACCCGGCATATTCGTGCACGCCGGGCAGCGGATGATTGAACAGTTGGCGCATCAGGATTTCGGCGCCGATGAAGACCACGACAGCCAGCAGCAACAGGCCCATCAGGCGTGCGGCATGGCGTGATATCGCGCGTGTCAGCGACACGAGGACATCGAGTGCGTGAAGGAAGGAGTTCATGAGTCGGGTCCTGCTGGGGCGCTGAACGAAGGCCGCTTTCTCGAGAAAGTCTGCTTTTGAAAGCTTGCGCTTGAATACACAGGCGCGAGTCGTTCGGCGCTACGTCTCTGGGGAACATGTCTGCCACGTCGGGACAGGGCGGGGCTATCGGCACCTGCTCGCGAACAGGCTTCGGTGAGCAGGTGCCGCTGGATCACTCCGCGCTAGCGGTCAGGCCGACGACCTTGCCGACGCTCTCGTTCCAGGTCTTGCGCGTCTCGGCATCGACACGCGCGGCCCAGGCAGGCAGGACAGTGTCTTCTAGCGCCGCACGAGCACGCTTGGCGTCGTCATCGCTGAAGTCGACCAGCGTCATGTCGGCGCTCTTGCCCAGCGGGCAATCGCCTTCGCCGGTCAGGCAGGCCACGCCACGCGCGGTCTCGCCACGCGCGTTTTCCCACACCGGTGCGGTGAACTCGCTATCCACCTGCTGCTGGATCAGGGTCTGGGTCTCGGCGCCCAGGCCCTGCCACTTGTCCTGATTGATGGCGGTGATCACGTAATCCCAGCCACCCAGCGGCAGCGGCATCAGGTGGCTGGACACTTCATGCCAGCCGGCGCTGTAGCCGGAGAGCGAACCGGTGACGGCGCAGTCGATGACGCCACGCTCCAGGGAGCCGGGCACCTCGTTGAAGGCGATGTTGAGGCTCTGTGCGCCCAGCGCCTCGATGAACTCACCGGTGGAGCGGCCGCTGGCACGCACCTTCTTGTCCTGCAGGTCACCGAGCCCTTCGATCGGGGTGTTGCAGAACAGCACCTGGGCCGGATACGGCACGATCGCCAGCACGTGGCTGTTGAAGCGCTTGTTCATGGTGGACTCCGCCAGGGGGCGGAAGGCCTCGGCGACCTGCTGCGCTTCCTCGGCAGTGGGGGCCATCATCGGCAGATCCAGGCCTTCGAGTTCCGGCGCATCGGACACGGTGTAGTCGGCCACGGTCATGCCGACATCGAAGACACCATCGCCCAGATAGCGATAGACGTCGGAGCCGGGGATACCCATCTGATCGAAGGTGGTCACCTGGGTGCTGAGATCGCCATTGCTGGCGGCCGGGAGGGTCTCGCTCCAGAACGGCTTCTCGAACTGACGGTTGAGCTCCAGGCTGCTCCAGCTGCCTACCACGTTGAGGGTGTCGGCAGCATTGGCGCTACCGGCGGCGGCGAGTGCGATACCAAGGGCGGAGAGGGCAAAACGTGTCTTCATGGGAATCACCATTGTTGTTGTGCATCTGGTGTTATCGGAAAAGATTGTTGGCTACATCTTTGCGGGGTGTGTCTTTCCCGCTGCTGTTCTGTGCGTTGCTGTGCTGTGTTTCGATTCGCGGTGCGTCCCTGCACTGCGCCGGGCGTGATGAGTGCGGATTTCTTTCACGCCCGGCAGCACGCCTGGCAGCAGGTCATCCGTACTTGAGACGATGATTGGGAATGTCGGTAATCAGCATGTGGCCCGGGCTATGCGCGATCGCCAATGGCAGACGGGCATTCTCCAGCGCCAGTTGTGGCGTGACGCCACAGGCCCAGAACACCGGCAGGTCGCCTGTCTCAAGCGTAGGCGCATCGCCGAAGTCGGGGCTTTCGATATCGGAAATACCGATCAAGGCGGGGTCGCCCAGATGGACGGGCGCACCGTGCACACGAGGCATGTCGGTGGTGATCTGGATCGCGCGAATGGCGTGCGCCGCCGACATCGGGCGCAGGGATACCACCAGGTTGCCGTGGAAACGACCGGCACTGATCAGCGGGATATTGGTGCGATACATCGGCACGTTGCGCTTCAGGCGCGCATGGCGAACCTCGACACCCTCGTTGAGCAGCGCCTCTTCGAACGAGAACGAGCAGCCGATGGAAAACGCCACGAAATCGTCCTGCCACAGGGCGGCGATATCCTCGCGCGTCTCCTCAAGCTTTCCGTGACGGTAGATGTGATAGGCCGGCAGGTCGTGGCGCAGGTCGATGTTCTCACCGAGCCCTGTCGGGGCGGGAGAACCGACGGCCGTGACATCCAGCAACGGGCAGGCCTTGGGATTCGCCTGGCAGAATTGCAGAAATTCGCCGGCAGCCTCGGCTGGCAGGATGATCAGGTTGGTCTGGGCGTAGCCGGCAGCGATACCGCTGGTGTGGCTGGCCCAATGACCGCTGCGGATCTGCTCGCGCGCCTCGCGGGGGGACGACGCGGCACTGAGAAGTGTCTGGGGCATCGTGGGGGCTTCTTGTGAAGTTGTTGTTGTCTGTCATCACCATAAGAAGCGTACCCGGATAAATCCAATCGATTTTTATCGACCATATCGATCGGAAATTCCTTTCATGTGGTGCGGGTCAGTAGAGACATCCTGGCCGAAAGGGACGCTGAGCAGGGTATGAAAGCCCGAGAAGATCAGGCGATTTGTGAATGCGCCTCCTGATCCTGGCGGGCGATCTCGATGGCCAGTTCGCATACGCCTTCGGCGAGGGCGCTCTCCATATGGGTCGGCCAGGAGGCGGTGAAGGTCAGCTCGGGCAGGTCGCAGGGCAGGCTGAGCAGGGTGCCTTGGCGGATTTCCTCGGCGACGATGCGTGGCGGGATGGCGCCGACGCCCAGGCCATCCAGCGTCATGCGCACGATGGTCCACAGCGAGCTGGAACAATGAAGCTTCACGTCATCCAGCCCCATCTGATGCAGCATGGAGCCGAGCTCATGGTGGGGTCGGCTGTTGCGGGCAAACGAGATCAGCGGTAGATGATTCAGGCGCCGCAACGAGAAGTTATCTTCGGTGAAGCCCAGCGCGGGGCTGATCACGAAGCCCATCGTGTAGTTGCAGAGAAAACGATTGAGCACGCTCTCTGCCGTCACCGGCCCCATTAGAAAGGCGAGGTCGATATCGCCGGCGGTGAGCATGGCGGCAAGTCCCGGGGAGCTGTCGACCTCGAGTTCCAGTGTGAGGTCCGGGTAGCGGCGCGCCAGTTCGGCCAGAAAGCCGGGCAGCCAGCTATGCGCGACGGTCTCGACGACGCCCAGTCGCAGCACGCCCTGGAAGGGCGTATTCAACTCCATCATGGATAGCGCTTTCTGGCGCGCTTCCAGAAGCGCCTCGGCGTGGCGATAGAATTCGCGCCCCTTGAGCGTCGGCTGTACCGGTCGGCGAGTGCGCTCCAGCAGGCGGGTCTCCAGCGTGGTTTCCAGCTTGTTGATGCGTTCGGAAATCGAGGGCTGGGTCAGATGCAGGTGCTGGGCGGCTAGCCGGAACGACCCCAGGCGCGTAATCCACACGAAGGCTTCCACTTCCTTGAAATCGAACATGGCTAGATCCTGTCGTGATTGATGCCGCAAGCTTGGGCTAACATTACCACTCGTTGAAAAATTGCGTTCTCGATGGCGTGTATTCCGGTACGATGGGGGGTATCGAGACATGTGTATTTTCATGAAAAGGAATGATGATGAAGTCTAGCGTGCGAGTTGTCAGTCTGGTGATGCTGAGTACCCTTTTCATGGCAGGGTGCAGTTATACACCGGCGCGGATCGATGCCGAGCCTATCATCGAGATCGGTGATGGACACCATGACCACAAGCGTGGAGGCGGCGGTTTCTGCCCGCCGGGGCAGGCCAAGAAAGGTAACTGCTGATCACGTCGAACTAGAAGGAGCCGCTCATGCGGCTCCTTTTTCGTTGTCGACCGCTTCGCGATATGGGCCTCTGGAGCCGCTCGATCTGCAAGGGTATCCTGCGTGATCAGAGTCTTGCCTCTTCCTCCACTGCTGCTGGCGGGTACTGTCTCCATGCTGAATCCCAAGGCGCTGACGGCGCTGAATGAAATCATCCGCCGGGGCTCACTGAGGCGCGCGGCGCGGCACCTGAATCTTGACCCTTCAGCGGTGAGCCGCCAGATCAAGCAGCTGGAAGAAGAGGTGGGTGTCGCGTTGTGCGAGCGTAGCGAGACGGGCATGCGCGCCACCCAGGCCGGGGTGTTGCTGCTGGATCACTTTCATCGCCAGCAGGCGGCAGAGGCGGCAGCGCTCTCGCAGCTGAGCGCCTTGCAGGGCCTGCGCAGTGGTGAGGTGAGAATCGCGGTGGGCGAAGGCTTCATTGCCGATCTGATCTCGCTGCCGTTGCAGAGCTTCATGGCACGTCATCCCGGCATCGAGGTCGTGGTGCGCATGGCCGGGGTGAATGAGGCGACTGAGCTGTTGCGCGACTTCGAGGTGGATATCGCGCTGCTCTACGCCCCGCCCGTCGATCCGATTCTTTGCTGTCATGTGGAGACCTGCCAGCCGCTGGATCTGATCGTGCCGGCGGAGCATCCGCTACTCGAGATTGCAGAGCCGTTGACGCTTTCGCAGGTGGCACAATGGCCGCTGGCGTTGATCGATGAATGCACCGGTATGCGTCAGATGGTCAATCAGGCGGCGCAGCAGGAGCGCGTCTCGCTGCGCGCGCAGTTGCGCACCAATTCCGTGTCGGTGCTCAAGAATTTCGTGCGTTCGGGGATCGGAGTGACCTTCATGCCGGAGTTGAGCGTGGTGGAGGAGCTGCGGCGTGGCGATATCTGCCTGTTGCCGATGCAGCACCCCGCGCTGGCGACGACCCGTGCGCAGATGTGTACGCGGCGTGGGCGCGAGATGACCGTCGCCGTCGAGGCCTGTGTCACCCATCTTCAGCAGGGCCTGCGATTCTTTACCGCGGATGCGCCACGCCTGCTGGGCAAGTGACGTTCGCCACGTGATGTTCGCCACGTGATATTCAAGCAGCGTCGCTCGACGCACAGGTCAGGGTATCGGTGCTGACGGGCGCTTGTTCAGCTCTATCTCCTCACACGACTGTCCCATTGCAGGCCATTCTCTCGCTCAGTGCAGCATGTCACAGAACTTCCCGACTGCCCCGTACAGCCCATGCTGGCGGGGCAGTCGTCGTCAGGAAGGGCACTATTCAGGCGCTTTTTCAGGTGTGGACGAAAAAACAACACTCAGGCGATTGATTAGTCTACAGCGGCAACGCTACTTTCGAGGTGTGAAGGCGAAAGGAAAGTCCCTCACCTTGACTGGCCGCAGGGCCACACTGACACAGGCGGCGTCACTCCCGCCGCATACAACGAATATTTACAACAACAAATGGGAATCCACATGTCCTTGTCCAAGACATCTCTGCTGCGCAAGACGCTCACCGGTTCCACTCTGGCGCTCAGCCTGCTGGCGGCCAGCGTGCAGGCCCAGACCATCAACCTCAGCTACAACGGTGCGCCGGATGCCGACAAGAACGCGGTGCATGTCTTTGCCAGCAATCTGAAGACCCTGGTGGAAGAGAAGACCGACGGCGAGCTGGAACTCAAGCTCTATCCCAACAGCATGCTGGGCGAGGAGCAGGAGCGCATGGAGCAGGTGATCAGCGCCCCGAACCTGAACATCGCCTCCTTCGCGGGCATGGCCCCAATCGTGCCGGAAGTCTATGTCAGCGCGACGCCGTTCATGTTCGACGGCTTTGACGAGGCGCGCCGTTTCTTCGATGAGGGTCAGTACTGGCAGCAGGTGCAGCAGCTGTTCAGCGAGCGAACCAATGGCGCCGAGATTCTGGCCGTCGTGGAGGAAGGGGGCTTTCTGGCCTTCACCAATGACAAGCGCCCGATCACCAGCCCTGATGATTTCGAAGGCCTGCGTTTTCGCGCGATGGACCCAAGCCAGGTAGCGCTCTACGAGGCCTTCGGCGCCTCGGGGACGCCGATTCCGTGGACGGAGGTCTACATGGCGCTGCGCACGGGGGTGGCGGATGGTCAGATGAACCCGCCGATGTACATCCTGCTGGGCAGTCTGCAGGAAGTGCAGAAGTACCTGACATTGGCCAACATCCAGTATTCCGATCAGTTCCTGGTTGCCAATGGTCAGCTGCTCGAGAGCCTGTCGGACGAGGAGCGCACGGCACTTCTCGAGGCGGTTCAGGAAGCCAATGCCCAGGCCCGTCAGGACAACCAGAGCCAGGTCGAGTCACGCATCGCCTCGCTGGAAGAGCAGGGCATGCAAGTGATCCGTCCCAGTGAGGCTGATCTCGAGGCATTTCGCAGCAAGGGCCAGCCGGCCTACCTCGAGTGGCTCAAGAGCCAGGACATCGCGCCAGAGCTGATTGATACCGCCATGAAGGATGCCGGCCTGTCCTCGTGATGGCTTGATGCGATGACCTGTCGCGATGGCCTTTCGAGATGACCAGTCGCGATGACCTGACACGCTGACTCGGTGAAAGGCGAGTGACGCTCAAGCATCAGCGAGCATCCCGCTGCGGTACCCGGTGCCCGGGCAATGACAGTCCGGGCATCGAGGCTCTGAATTTCCCTCCTTGCTGGTGGATTGCGGTAAATGACTTCCATGACTCCTTCACGACAGTCTTCCCTGCGGGAAGGCCTGCTGCTTGCCTGTGGCCGCGTGACACTGGCGATAGCGGCAGTATTGCTGGCTTCCACGGTGCTGATCATGCTTTACGGCGTGGTGATGCGCTATGTACTGGGCGGCGCGCCCATCTGGGTCGATGAGCTGACCCGCTATCTCATCATCGCCAGTGTCATGCTGGCGATCGGCGTCGTCTGGGCAGAAGGGGCGCACATGCGCGTGGCGCTGCTGGAACGGCGTCTGCCTCCGCGCATGGCCACGGCGCTGATCCATTACCAGTGGTGGCTGACGCTCGTTCTGATGGCGGGCGCGACCTGGATGACCTGGCACTACGCCATGTCGGCAAGCATGTTCCGCACCATGGGGTTGGGCGTCAGCCGCAGCGTGCCGATGCTGTCGATGCCGATCGGCTTCGCGCTGATCACGGTGCAGGTCCTGCTGCATGGCCCACGGCCGCTGACATCCCCAACGCTTGAGATCGCGCCGGACGAGGAGGTCGACGAGTCTGCGACACACGATGACAGGACAGGAGGGCCACGCTCATGATCTGGGCAATGTTGGCCATCTTCGTCGTGCACGTGCTGCTGGGCCTGCCGCTGTTTCTCTCCCTGCTCGTCACCGCCGTGACCGGCTTTCTGTTCGTCGATATTTCGATGCTGGAGCGCCTCGGGCCACAGCAGTTCTTCGGTGGCATCAATGCCTTCTCGTTGATGGCGATTCCGCTGTTCATTCTCGCCGGCAACCTGATGAACATCAGTGGCCTGACCGAACGCCTCATGCGCCTGGCACGCCTGATGGTCGGACATCTGCGCGGTGGCATGGGTCATGTCAACGTCGTTTCCAGCGTGTTCTTCGCTGGCGTCAATGGCTCGGCGGTCGCCGATACCTCCGCACTGGGCTCGCTGCTGGTGCCGGCCATGCGCAAGGAGGGCTATTCGACTTCCTTTGCCGCAGGTCTGACGGCGGGCAGCTCGTTGATCGGGCCGATCATCCCACCCAGCATCTTCATGATCCTCTACGCCTCGCTGACCAATACCTCCGTGGGCAGCCTGTTCCTCGCCGGTGTCGTACCCGGTCTGGTGCTGGCGGTGGCATTCATGGCGATGAATGCCTGGTATGCCCGGCGTCATGGTCTGCAGGCGCGCGGTCAGGCACCGGCACGTCGCGAAGTGATCGCGGCGGTCATCGGGGCACTGCCTGCGCTGGTGGCACCGGTAATCATCGTCTCCGGTATCGTGCTGGGCATCGTGACCCCGACCGAATCCGGCGCCTTGATCGTGGCCTATGTCCTGCTCTGCGGCTTGTGCCAGGGGCCGCTCAAGCTTGTCGATGTGTGGGGTGCCATCAAGGACACGGCGCGCCTGACCAGCGCCATCTTCGTGATCATGGCGGTGTCGTCCATCGTCAGCTGGCTGCTGTCCTATGCCCAGGTGCCCAATCAGTTCGTGGCATTGCTGACACCCTATATCGACAGCCCGATCCTGATCCTGCTGCTGCTCAGCGCCATCACCTTCGTCACCGGCATGTTCATGGAGGAAGTCTCGGCCTTGATGCTGCTGACGCCGATCTTCGTGCCCGTGGCCATGGCCGCCGGCATCGACCCCGTGCACCTGGGGGTCATCATCACGCTCAATATCACCATCGCGCTGATCACGCCGCCGATGGGCGCCTGCGTGTTCGTGGCCGCCGCGGTCAGCAAGCTCGAGATCACCTCGCTGTTTCGCACCATCTGGCCGTTCGTGCTGTTGGCGGTCGCGGTGCTGCTGATGCTGATCATCTTCCCGCCTCTTACCCTGTGGTTGCCGACCCTGTCTGGATAACAACTCATGACGTCAACATTGAATCGCCCAATTCCCCCCATCCCGAGTCATGACGAGCCGGACTGGACGCAGGTCACCCGAATTTCCGTCAAGGGTTGTGACAGTACTCTGGTGCCGACCAGCCTCGGGCCGTCATGTCTGAAGGTCTATCCTGCCTACGCGCGCCTCGGTATCCCCGGGGCGGTCAATGAATGTCTCGTGCGGCGCGCGGTGTATCAGCGCCTGTTGCAGGCCGCGCGCGCCTTGCCGCAAGGGCTGTCGTTGGTGGTGATGGATGGCTGGCGACCCTGGCGGGTGCAGCAGTATCTGTTCGAGACGCTATATCAGTCGCTCAAGACGCATGACCCCGAGCTTGATGAGGAGCAGCTGCTGGCGCGTACGCGCGAATTCGTCTCGCTGCCCAGCCGTGACCCGGACGCGCCGAGTCCGCATCTCACCGGTGGCGCCGTCGATGTCACCCTGTGTGACGCCGACGGCTTGCTGCTCGAGATGGGGACGCTGTTCGACGAGGCGACACCCGAGTCCCACGCCGATCATTTCGAGCGCCATCCGCCTGCCGGCGATACGCCCCAGGCCGAGGCACGCGACAACCGGCGTCTGCTCTATCACGTCATGACCGAGGCCGGGTTCACCAATCTGCCCAGCGAATGGTGGCACTTCGATTTCGGTGATCAGCTCTGGGCCTGGTACCGCGGCGAACCCGAGGCGCTGTTCGGGCCGGCGGAGATGGACAGCATCGAGAGTCTCTGGAAGCGGTCTCTGCAATAGCGGCTCATGGCGGGTCGCACGGATTGGCTATGCACAGCGCCAGACACAAGACGCCCCGCTCGATGACCTATCGAGCGGGGCGTCTTGTCATCTGTGGGAGGGAAATTTCTCCTCAGCTGACGATCTCGGCCTGATCGAGCATCGCATGGAAGAGCACGTTGCAGCCGGCGTGCAGGTCCTTGGGCGCGGCGTTCTCGATCTCGTTGTGGCTGATGCCGCCTTCGCAGGGGACGAAGATCATGCCGGCGGGAGCGATACGGCCCATGAAGATGGCGTCGTGGCCGGCGCCGCTGACGATGTCGAGATGCGAGTAGCCGAGCTGGCTGGCGGCGTTGCGCACCGCGTTCACGCAGTTGTCGGCGAAGTGTTCCGGCACGAAGTCGGCGGTGGGGGTGAGCTCGTAGGTCAGACGATGCCGCTGACTGACGGCTTCGACGACTTCTTTCAGCTCCGCGACCATTGCGGTGAGGGAGTCGGGTTCCAGCGAGCGCAGGTCGATGGTCATGTTGACCTGCCCGGGGATGACGTTGCGCGAGCCCGGGTGGACCTGCATCACACCCACGGTACCGCGACCGTGCGGCGCGTGATCGATGGCGATGCGATTGACGGCGACGGTGATCTCGGCCGCGCCAAGCATGGCGTCCTGGCGCAGTGACATGGGCGTGGGGCCCGCGTGCGCCTCCTGACCGGTCAGGGTCAGATCGAACCAGCGCTGGCCCAGCGCGCCCATCACCACGCCGATGGTGGTCTCTTCATCTTCCAGAATCGGGCCCTGCTCGATGTGGCTCTCGAAGAAGGCGCGTACGTTCTCGCGGGGGATCTCATCACTGCCGCGATAGCCGATGGAATCCAGTGCCTCACCGGCGGTCACGCCGTCGCTGTCCTTCTGGGCGAGCATCTCATGCAGTGACAACTGGCCGGTATGCACGCCGGACCCCATCATGCAGGGCGCGAAGCGACAGCCTTCTTCATTGGTCCAGACCACCACTTCCACCGGGCAGCGGGTCTTGATGTCGTGCTGGTTGAGGCTGCGCAGGACCTCAAGCCCGGCCATCACCCCGAAGCAGCCATCGAACTTGCCGCCGGTCGGCTGGGTGTCGATGTGGCTGCCGGTCATCACCGCCGGCGCGTCCGGGTCGGTGCCGGCGCGACGCGCGAAGATGTTGCCGATGGCATCGATACGGATCGTGCAGCCCTCGGCCTTGCACCATTGAATGAAGAGGTCGCGTGCCTGGCGGTCCAGCTCGGTCAGCGCCTGGCGGTTGACGCCGCCCTTGGGCGTGGCGCCCAGCTCAGCCAGGGTCATCAGTGATTGCCACAGGCGATCGCTGTCGGTACGCAGCTCGCTCAGGGTATTCGCGGGCGATGTGTCCATCTGGGCAGTGGTCATCGGCTTCATCCTCTCTTGGATATTGTTGTTGTGCTTCCGGTCTCGGTTCCGCTCTTGTTTCGGCTCCGCTCTCGGTCCTGCTCTTGTTTCGGTCCAGGCTTCGGCTGCGGCTTCGGGTCAGGTTCTGCTGTCGGCCATCAGTTGCGCGGGGGTGACGAGCAACTGGTCGGCCATTTCCACCTCGAGTGCCGTCATGTGGTGCTCGGCATCCTGCATGTGTTCTGTCATGAGCTGTCTGACCTGCTCATGGTCCTCGTGGCGAAACGCCGTGATCAGGCCCGAGTGGTAATGCTGATTGGCCTGATCGAACTGCTTGCGCTCCGGCAGGTAGGCCTTCTTGATGACGACCAGCTCATGCAGCATGTCGTTGAGGAACTGGCACATGAAGCTGAGCAGCGGGTTGGGGCAGGCGCGGGCCAGTACCTGGTGGAATTCGATTTCCAGGAAGCGCTGGCGCCGCTGGTCCTCTTCCTGTGGCTGGTGGCAACTGCAGTCATGGACATTGTTTTCGAGCGCCACCAGGTCCTCTTCGCTGAGCAGGCCCACCACCGAGACCGCCATCTCGACTTCCAGCAGTCGGCGTAACTGATAGACCTGGGCACCATTGAGCGTCTTGAAATGCAGGAAGCTCCTCAGCATGCGGCTGGCCGGCTCCATGCTCGGCGCATTGAGCACGGCGCCGCCATTGGGCCCCGTCTTCAGGGTGATCAAGCCCTCGACCTCGAGAATCTTGAGGGCTTCGCGCAGCGTGCCCTTGGCGCAGCCGTACTGGGCCATCAGCGCCTTCTCGTTGGGCAGCCGGTCGCCTTCGCTCAACCCATCGCGCACGATGCTGCGCCTCAGATCATCACTGATCAGCTCGGCCAGCTTCTGCCGCTTGGGCAGGTGGGCGCCGGAGGCGTTGGCACTGGTGCTGGCGCGTGAAGTGTCCAGGGGGGAAGGCGATGTCGGCATGCGATGTCCTGAGCGGCAGCGAGTCAGTTATATTTATTCGTATAAATAAGCTTTAGTCGCGGACTCGAGCGCTGTCAAACCCCAAGGTGGCCTCAAGCGTTGCGCAGGCGATCACGCCGATGATGCGTCGCATCAAAGGCAGCGCATTGGCGAAGTCATGCGTGTCAGTCTTGAAAAGCATCTGGTCTGACATAAGGTTTCCATATTCGACCCCGCTAAAGGAGGCCCCTATGGAAACGCATGATCCTCAGCGAACGCGCGACGCCGATATCGTCATCGTCGGTGGCGGTGCCGGCGGACTGGAGCTGGCGGTTCGCCTTGCCAAGGCAGGCCACAAGGACATCTTGCTGATAGACCGTGACACCAGTCACGTTTGGAAGCCACGACTGCATGAGATCGCGGCGGGCCTCGGGCGGCGTCAGGTCGATGAGCTGGGGTATGCCGGTCTGGCCGAGCAGTGGGGGTTCCGCTATGAGTGCGGCACACTCGCGAGCGTGGAGCCTGAACAGCGCCAGATCACCCTGGCCGCGATCCCGGGCGGGGAAGATCACGCGAGCGCCGAGGTGCCGGCGCGCGTCAGGGGCTATCGTCAGCTGGTGCTGGCCCTGGGCGGTGTGACGCCGGACATGGGGGTCGAGGGTGTGCTGGAGCATGCCTGCCTGCTGGATTCCCCTGACGACGCCGAGCGCATCGCCCAGCAGTTCTCGCGTGGCCTGCTGGCCAACCATGTGGCGATGGAAACAGCACCTACAGGCGATGCTGGCGTGTCAGCCACCCAGGGCGGCGCTCAGGTTGGCGCTGAGGGAAGCACGCAAGATAGTGCCAAGGAGTCCCCGGGGCGGCCGTATCAGGTGGTGATCGTCGGCTCCGGTGCCACCGGTGTCGAACTGGCCGCCTACCTGCATGAGGCGCGTGGCATGCATGACGCCCCTGCACCCAAGGGCGCGAAGGTCGAGATCACGATTCTCGAGGCCACCGAGACCTTCATGCCCGGTGTCACACAGGAACTGCGCGAGTCGATCCATCAGCGACTCGAGGAGCAGGGCATCAAGATCGAACTGTCTCGTCAGGTCGCCAAGGTGTCCTCCGGCAGTGTCGAGATCAGTGAAGGCGATGAGTCGGTGACGCGGGACGCGGATCTGGTGGTCTGGGCGGCAGGGCGTGTCGGGCCTGCCATCGTCGAGGAAATCGATGCCCTGGAAAGCAACAAGAAGCGTCAATTCACGGTGACCCCCGGGCTTCAATGTCTCGGCCACGACAGCATCTTCGCGCTGGGCGATTGTGCCAACATCGATGAGGCACCGCTGCCGCCCACCGCTCAGGTGGCCAGCGAGCAGGCCGAGTTTCTCGCCGATGAACTGCCGCGTCGCCAGCAGGGTGAGCCGGCTCAGGCCTTCGAGTTCAAGGACCGCGGTACCTTGCTGTCACTCTCCAGCGCCGGCAGCGTCGGTGAGCTCAGCGGCAAGTTGAGTGACAAGCTTGGCAATGCCCAAGGCAGCAAGGGCAATGATGATCTGCAGGTGAGAGGACGCTTTGCGCGCGCCGCCTATCAAGGGCTGCAGCGCCAGCACCAGTTCCTGCTGCTGGGGCCGTTGAAGGGCTCCGCCGAGGTGGTCAGTGACGTACTACGCCGAAGTATGGGGCCGCGTCTCAAGGTGCACTGAGTCTTGAGCGGATCTTGAGTGTGCCTTGAGCGGGTCTTGAGTGACTCTTGAGTGAGCCTTAAGAGATTCGCCGCCCAGTGATGACAGGCCGACATGTGCCGTGGTGGATTCCACTGGTGCATGTCGGCCTTGTGCTTTTCAGGGCGTCATTGCTCCGCCGTCGTGTTCAGGAGGTCGTGTTCAGGAGGTCGTGCCCAGCGGGTCATGAGGCACCCTGCGGCGTGATTCTCGCGCTGCTTCGGCTCCACTCTGCGAGCTGGCCAGTGGATAGGTGCCGGGCCTGAGAATTCGCGTGTCCACGTCGTGGATATCACGTAGTCCGCACAGGGCCAGCGTGGTGTCGAGTTCCTTGTGTATGATCTCCAGGGACTTGGTCACGCCTTTTTCGCCCATGGCGCCGAGACCATAGAGGAAGGCGCGCCCCAGATAGACGCCCTGGGCACCCATCGCCACCGCCTTGAGCACATCCTGTCCGGAGCGGATGCCGCCGTCCATGTGGACCTCTGTCCTGTCGCCGACTGCCGCGAGAATGTCCGGTAGGGCGGAGATGGAGGAGGCGGCACCATCCAGCTGACGTCCGCCGTGATTGGAGACGATCACCGCATCGGCGCCCGCCTGCACGGCCAACTCGGCATCTTCCGGCTCCATGATGCCCTTGATGATCAGCTTGCCGCCCCAGCGGTCCTTGATCCACTTGATGTCGTCCCAGCTCAGGCTGGGATCGAATTGGCTGGCGGTCCATTTCGAGAGGGAGCTAAGGTTACCAGCATCCTTCACATGTCCGGCGATATTGCCGAAGGTATGGCGCTTCGTCTTGAGCATGCCGGCACACCAGCGCCACTTGGTGGCCAGATCGAGCACGGTCGCCACGGTGGGGCGAGGGGGTACGCTAAGGCCATTGATCAGGTCCTTGTGGCGCTGGCCGATGATCTGCAGGTCAGCGGTGAGTACCAGCGCGGAACACTCCGCTGCCTTGGCGCGATCGATCAGCCGCCCGATATAATCCTTGTCACGCATCACGTAAAGCTGGAACCAGAAGGGCCGTGAGCTGACGGACGCGACGTCCTCGATGGAGCAGATGCTCATGGTCGAGAGCGTGAAGGGAATACCGAAGTCACTCGCTGCGCGCGCGGCCAGCATCTCGCCATCGGCATGCTGCATGCCGGTCAGGCCAGTCGGCGCGATCGCCACCGGCATGGCCACCTCCTCGCCGAGCATCTTCGTGCGCAGAGTGCGATTGTCCATGTCGACCATCACCCGTTGGCGCAGTCCGATCGCGGCGAAGTCGGCCTCGTTGGCCCGATAGGTGGACTCCGTCCACGAGCCGGAATCGGCATAGTCGTAGAACATCTTCGGCACGCGGCGTTTCGCCAGGCGTTGCAGATCATTGATGCAGGTAATGGTCATTCCGAACTCCATCTGTGGTGAGTAGCGCGAGGCTGATTTGGTCCCTTGCGCTACTGTCGCCGAATCCGGTCTTGCCCAGCTATAAGCGATACGTCTAGTGGGAAGCGTCTGGAGGGTGGAATTCATTGAAGGAGAATGTTTCTGGTCGGTCGTGAGCGAAATAGATGATTGATCCAGCGTGTGTCGCTGATTGTCATCTTTGCTTGGAATACTGGGATATTGGGATGATTCCCCAGTGGATGGAGAGATGGCATGGATCAGGCCTGGCCTGAAAGCACGCGCGACAACCTTCGATTTCTGTGTTCGGAAGTGGATAGCCAATATGGCTGGCTGCAGGCGTTCGTGTCCGCGCCGACGGCGGCCATGGCGCGCAAGCTGCTGGAGCGCCAGGGGTACGCCGAGAACCTCTGCCAGCGTATCGAACAGGCATGCCCTGAAGCCCGAAACCACAAGCGCTCGCACGCGCGGGCCCGCTTCCATCAGAGCCTGGTCGAGGTCGCCAGTGGTCTGGCACGGCTCAGTGAGCTGGCGCGCAGTTGTCTGGAGCAGCTGATTCGCGTCGATGATGTCCAGCTGGTCGATGATGTCGTGCTGGTCAAGTCGCTGCGCCGTGTGCGTCGCGGCATTCTGCGCAGCGAGATGTCTCTGGAGAACGGCTCCCTGTCCCTGGCCCTGAAGCTCGCGCGCAGTCGCGAGAAGCTGAAGCGGGACAGTGAAGGTCGCATCCGGGCACTCACCGGCCAGCTCAAGAAGAAGCGCGCTCCCGCCGAAGACCTGACACATCTGCTGTTCGTGGCTCGGGAAATCAGCCAGATGGGCGAGGTGCTGGGGCAGCTGGGTGAGGCGATCATCTCGGCAACCATCGGTCAGTCACTCAACTTCGAGCGCTATGCCTCGCTGACCCACCTGGTCAATGAACTCGGTGATGGCAGTCAGACGGCGGGCGAGATGCGCGTCGACACTTTGGCCGAGACACGTTCCGGCAGCCGGATCTCGGGGATTGCTAGCGAGAAGCCCAATGAGAGGGCTGTCGAGAAGGTCAGTGACAAGGGCAATGACAAGGGCAGGCCGGCCAACGACAAGCAAAAGGGCAGCAAGGCTGGCGAGTCAGGGGGCAGCAAGCAAAAGGGCAGCAAATCCAAGGACCGCAAATCCAAGGACCGCAAGCCAACCGGCGATCTGCCGCTGACCTCACCGGAGTATCTGGCCATCTTCAAGGATGGCCTGGGGCGCAAGGTCGAGGAGGAGCGTCAGGGCGTCGAGCGCTGGCACGACATCTATCCCGGCATCGCCCCCCGCATCCTCTCGCATCATCAGCAGGGCGACAGCGCGGCACTCTTGATCGAGCACCTGCCGGGCATGACCCTCGAGCATCTGTTGATCAACGAATCGTCACGCCTCAATCGTACCGCCCAGCAGGCGCTGGTCGAGACGCTACACTCGGTGTGGACCACCACCCGCCGCGACAAGCCGGTCACTGCAGGGCACATGCGCCAGCTACTCAAGCGGCTGAGTGATGTCTATCAGATCCATCCGGAATTTCGCCACTGCGGTGCCTCGCTGTGTGGGCGCGAGATGCCCTCGCTGGAAGCGTTGATCGAGCAGGCCGCAGGTCTGGAACGTTCGCTCGAGGCTCCCTTCGCCGTCTATATCCACGGCGACTTCAATGTCGACAACATCCTCTTCGATCCGGCGAAGCAGAGCATCCGCTTCATCGATCTTCACCGCTCGGCCTATCAGGACTATGTGCAGGACGTGTCCGTGCACATGGTGTCCCATTACCGTCTGCAATTGACGGATGCGGCGCTGCGGGCCCGTATTCTGGCGCTGGCCCTGAGTTTCGGTCAGCAGATGCGTCGCTTTGCCCATGAGCAGGGCGATACCACCTTTGAATGGCGTCTGGCACTTGGCCTGGCGCGCTCCTTTGCCACCTCGACACGTTTCATCCTCGATGCCGGGCTGGCAGGGCGCATGTTCAACCGCGCACGCTTTATACTCGAGCATGTGCTTGGCGCCGACCCTGAACGGCCGGCCGATTACCGTATTCCCCTGGAGGAGTTGTTCGTTGACTGATTTCAAGATTGGCGTCGTGGGTATTCCCGGCAAGTGGTCGACCGAAGTGCTGGCGGATGCCATCGAAGCACGGACGGGCTTTCGTCTCGTGATCGACATGGCGGCCGTCTCGCTGAATCTGACCCGCAACTGCCTCGAATTCCGTGACTCTGCCGGGGTGCGTCATGACCTGACCGAGCTGGATGCCCTGATCGTCAAGAAGATCAGCGCGGAATATTCCCCGGGCAGCCTGGACCGCCTGGAGCTGTTGCGTGTCGCCGAAGCCAGGGGCGTGCGCGTCTTCAGCAGCGCGGAGAGCATGATTCGCCTGATCGACCGCCTGAGCTGCACCGTCACGCTGGCCAATGCCGATATCCCGATGCCTGCCACGCTGGTCACCGAAGACGTGACGGCGGCCTGCGAGGCCGTCAAGCGCTTCAAGGCCGCCGTCTTCAAGCCGCTTTTCTCCACCAAGGCACGGGGCATGTGCATCATCGAGAACACCGGCGATGATGCCGCGCTGGAAGCTGCCGTGCGTGAGTTCGTCGCCGAGCACCCGATGATGTATCTGCAGCAGCGCCTTGACCTGCCGGGGCAGGATTACGGCATGGTCTTCGTCGGTGGCCGTTATCTGTGCAGCTACGCCCGCGTCAGTGGGGGCGATGCCTGGAATACCACCATCCATGCCGGTGGCAAGTACGCGCCCTTCGAGCCCTCTGAGGAGCTGATCGCGCTGGCGCAGCGTGCCCAGGCACCGTTCAAGCTCGACTTCACCACCGTCGATGTCGCGCTGACCGACGATGGCCCGATCATCTTCGAAGTCTCGGCCTTCGGTGGCTTCCGCGGGGCGCTGGAAGGTGCCGGTGTCGATGCGGCAGCCGCCTATCTCGATCACGTGATGGAGTGTCTGGCATGAACGCGACGACCTGTGACAGCCCGGCCAGCCTTGCCACGCTGCCCTTTGCAGAGTGGACGGCCGCCGCCTGCTTCACGGCGCTGACGCCGTCGCGCCAGTGCCTGAGCGAGGCGCTGTTGTTCGAGGTGGATGACTTCCGCCTGTGCGTGATGACGGACATGCCGCGGCTGCTGCAACGTCTGGCGACATATTTCCGCCATTGCGCGCGCCTCGTGGCGCTCGACACTGTGCCGGGGGGAGCCAGGCTCGTGCATGTGCTCGAGGCGCCGGCCCTCAAGGACACGCCAGCGGCAGCAAGGCTCGGCATCGTGCCCGAGGCCTTCGTCGATTGGATGCCGGAGCCCGGCAAGACACGCCGCAAGGACGCCATCATCGACCTGGCCGACGGGCGCCTGATCCACAAGGTGCGCACGGGCATGGCCTTTCTGCGCAGCAACGACCACAACCTGGCGTTCGGGCCCTGTGAAGACAATGAAAGCCAGGTGATCAACTTCCTGCTCAATCTGCACATGTCGCATCTGCAGCAGAATGACGGCTTGATCTGTCACGCCTCGGCGCTGTCGAAGGGCGATCGCGCGGTGGCCATCGCTGCCTTCTCGGGCGGCGGCAAGTCCACCACCATGGTGAAGGCGCTCGACAATCCCGAGTTCGACTTCATCAGCAATGACCGGCTGTTCCTGGACCGGCCGGGGCGGGAGGGAACGCTGCGTGCCCGCGGCGTCGCCAAGTTGCCACGCATCAATCCCGGTACCATGCTCCACAATCCGCGTCTGCGCCCGCTGCTGGATCCCGCGCGTATCGCAGGCTATGAAGCGATGCCGCAAGAAGCGCTATGGGATCTCGAAGAGAAGCACGATCTGATCATCGAGGACGTCTACGGCCCCGGGCGTATCCGCGCCAGCGGCGAGCTTGCGGCCATGGTGATACTCAACTGGACGCGTGGCAGCGAGGCGCCGCTAGAGGTGCGCGAGATCGAGGTCAGCCGCAGCGAAGCGCTGATACGCGCGGTGATGAAGACACCGGGGCCCTTCCACCAGCAGCGGGATGGCCGTTTCGTGCCCAATGGCGCAAGCCTTGATCCCGCGCCGTATCTGGAGCGCCTGGCGGCAACCCGCGTGCTTGAGGTGACCGGGCGCGTGGACTTCGCCGCGCTGGTCGAGAACCACCTGACCCCCTTGCTGGAGGCTTGAACATGCGTCGTGAACTGCTGTTGATGCGCCACGGAAAGTCGGACTGGTCAGTGGCAGCTGACGACTTCCATCGACCCCTCAAGGAGCGCGGCAAGCGGGGCGCCCAGCGCATGGGAGCCTGGCTTGCCCAGGAGGCGCTGGTGCCGGATGCCATCCTGAGCTCGCCGGCCCTTCGCGCGCGCGCCACGGCGGAAAAGTGCGTGAAGTCGATGGGCCTCGGCGTCGACATGATCGAGCTCAAGCCTGCGCTTTACTGCGAGAACGAGGCGCCGCTGCTCAAGACAGTGCGCGCCTGCCCGGACAGCGTGCAGCGACTGATGATCATCGGCCATAACCCGGCATTGGAAGATGCGCTGGTCTGGCTGACCGGCAAGCGTCCGCGCCCGCCCAAGGAGACCAAGCTGCTGCCGACGGCGGCGGTGGTCAAGCTGACCTTCGAGGGGCGCTGGGAAGACCTGCGCTCCGGCCAGATGAGTCTGGAGCTGATCCAGCGCGTGCGTGCCTTGCCGGATGGCTTCCCCTGGCCATTCCCGGCCGGTGAGGAGCGTCGCGAACGTCCCGCCTATTACTACCGCCAATCGGCCGTCCTGCCCTGTCGTCTGCAGGGGGAGGGCGACGATGCCCAGTGGGAGGTGTTGCTGATCGGTTCTTCCTCCAATCGTCACTGGAGCCTGCCCAAGGGGATTGTCGATCCGGGGCTGAGTCCGCTTGAGTCCGCGCTCAAGGAAGCCCGCGAGGAAGCGGGCATCGAGGCGGAGGCGCTGGACCACGCAGCGCTGGAATTCAGTTACGAGAAGTGGGGCGCTCCTGTCGAGGCCAGTCTGCACGCCGTGAGAGTCGTGCATGAGCAGGAAGAGAGCGAGCGAGAGGAGCCGCATCGCAGTCGGCGCTGGGTGGCGGCGGAGGTCGTGCCGAGCCTGTTGAAGAACCACGAGATGGGGCACGCCGCCATGGCGTTGCTGGCACGGCTTGATCAGTCGCGCCAGGCGACGTGAGCGCGGGAGACTGGTTCCACTAGAGCCACTAGCACCGTACGAGGCGACGCATGGCGAGGACCGCTAGCATGAATCAATACCGAGTGAAGACGGGAAGAGCGACGGCCGATGACTGATGAACCGACAATCCGACGTGTGGCATTGATTCGTCATGCCGACTATCACCAGCAGATTGATACCCCGAGCGCGCTGCAGCCGTTTCCCTTGACCCGTCGCGGTGAGCGCCAGGCGCGTGAGGGAGCCGAGGAAGTGCTGATGCTGTGTCAGGCCCATGGCTGGCAACCGGCCAGCACGGTACATGCCTCCAGCCTGTTGCGTGCCTGGCAGACGGCGCAGGTGATGAACGAGGTCATGGGTGACAGGACAGGGCGTGAGTTCTCGCTCATGGCACATGATGCCCTGTGGGAGCGCAGTCTGGGCAGCGCCGCCAATCTGACCACGGCACAGATCGCCGAAGCGGTGCGTCATGACCCGCGCGTGGATTTCCTGCCGGCCGACTGGAAATCCAACAGCCACTTTCGCCTGCCGCTGCCAGGGGCTGAATCCCTGATGCAGGCCGGCCAGCGGGTGGCCGACTTCATTGCTTCGCTGCCGGCTTCCCCACCAGCTCCTGCCTCGGCTCCCACATCAACCCCCACATCGGGCGCCACGCTGACACTGGTCGTCGGCCATGGCGCGGCGCTGCGGCATGCGGCGCATCTGCTGGGCGTGCTGGACTTCGACCAGATTGCCGGGCTGAGCATGCACCATGCACGGCCGGTGGTCATCGAGCAAACCCCGTCAGGGTCATGGCGGCATGTGGCTGGCGAGTGGAAGGTGCGCCAGCGTCACGAGCCCGCGCAGGACTGAGTTGGCGGCCAGCCGGCGGGGTACTGAAGTGCCGGGAGCGGGCGGGGTGCTGGAGAGCAGGAGATGGGCGGAGTCATTGACAGCAGAGAAGCAGGCCAGCGCATCAGCGTGATACGAGTCTGTCATCTTTCTGTGATCAAACGGTCATAATCTTGTCGCCCTGTGCCCGTGACCTCATTCCACATTCCCCAGGATGGTCCCCAAGGAGCGGCAAGGCGCTTGCTTGCCACAGGCCGGTGAGTTCAACGAGGCAAGCAGATGCCACAAGGAGATAGCCCAATGACCCTCAGTCCCCCCATGAGCGACGCCGTACCGCGTTACCGAGGCCCGACGCGTTATCTGAAGGCGCTGCCCAGTCACGCGGCTCAGTGGCCCGAGACACATCAGCACCTGCGCGCCGGTGACAAGGTGTCCCGCGCCGCTCGCAAGCTGGGCAGCAAGGACTGGCCACGCCGCGATGTCATCTTCATCTCCGATGCCCATGCCGACGCGGAAGCCTTCATCGCGTCTCTGGTGGCCAGTGGCGGTGTGCGCCTGACCTCGCGGGACAACCTGGTGTTGACGGCGCGGGGCAAGCGCAGTGTCTTCGTCATCGGCGGTGACTGCCTCGACAAGGGCCCCAGCAATCTGGAGCTGCTGGAAGCCCTGCGCACCTTGATGCGCAGCGGGGCACGCCTCAAGTTGCTGGCGGGCAATCACGACATGCGGCTGATGCTGGCGCTGATGCGGCTGAGTCATGATGATTCGGCGCGAACCGATCATCTGTTCGTGCGCATGGGCGCCAAGGGGCTGGCGCTGCTAAAGGAAGTCTTCGATCACTATCTGGCGGACAGACCGCGGGCGATGAAGAGCATTCCCTCGCGAAGTGAATGCCGTCGACGCCTGTACCCGGGGCCGGACTGGGCGGAGCAGTTTCGCAAATCGGCAGGCCATGTGCTCAAGGGGGAGGCGCTGGAGAAGGAGATCACTCGCCTGAGCGCCAAGGCCGATGGCTTCGAGCATGCCTGTGAGAAACATGGCCTCTCGTTGCGTCAGACCTATGCCGCCGCGCTCAAGGCCCACGAGCTGTTTCTCAAGCCCGGCGGGCGCTTTGCCTGGTTCTTCGACGAGATGCGCCTTGCCTATCGCAGTGGCGCCTTCCTGCATGTCCATGCAGGCGTGGATGATGCCTTCGCCAGACGACTCGGCCGCCAGAAGGTCTCGCAGGTCAATCAGGAATTCCGGCGCATCCTGCGCGAAGACCCGTTCACCTTCTATTACGGTGAGCTGGCCAATGTACTGCGCACCAAATATCGCAAGAGCGACATGGTGCTGAGCGCCGCAGGCGTCAAGCGCCTGCACAAGGTCGGCATTCGTGCCGTGATGCATGGCCACGTCAATCATCAGGCGGGCCAGCAACTGGGCTGGCGCCACGGGCTTCTGCATATCGAGGGCGACGTCACCCTGGATCGCAATTCACGCCGCAAGGAAGGGCTGGATGGCGTGGGCATGGGGGCGACGCTGATAGAAGCCTGTGGACGCATCGTCGGCATCAGCAATGACCATCCCGAGGTCAAGGTCTACGCGCCCTGATACACGCACAGGAGAGGCAGGTGAAAGACGACAAGCAGGACAAGTCGCTGTTCCGACATGAATCATTGCAGTCCATCGATGGCGTTCAGGGCATTCTCAAGGCCATCATCAAGGGGCTGGGCAAGGGACTGTTGTCATTTCGCGATGAGGACGGCGAGATACGGCTGGCACCGCGCGGCCTGATGACCCTCAAGGTCACGGCGCGGCGAGAGGATGATCATCATCGCCTCGATATTCGCCTGTCATGGCATGCCAAGCCCGGCGCCAAGCGCAACAAGACGCTCAAGGTTCTCGATGAGTGAGGGCAGCGTGCGCAGGCATTGACCCAGATCAAGTCTCTGCCAGCCCGCGGCCCGTAGTGAGATGGCCGGCATGTCCGCGCTTAAGCGGCTATGGTACATGTAGCATGCTGCATATTGGGTCGTGTCTTGCGACACGACCGCTCCCCATGATCAGGACATATCATTGATGCCTTCATCCCCTCAGCGCCTGTGCGGTGCCGATCACCGCTCGTCTCCATTGCACTCTTCCAGCCTTGCGGTAAAGCTTGCTGTCAGGCCTTCAAGGTGCTGGAAACAGTGGCTGGCCGCCGCCGCGCTTGCCTGTCTGTCGCTGGGCGCTCAGGCCGCGGACGATGCTTTGGCCGCTGACAAGCCGCTCTCGGCGTCGGCCATTCAGGCCATCGAATCAGAGGTCGGCGCGCGAATCGGTGTCACCGTTCTGGATACCGCCGATGGCACCCGTTTCAGCTGGCGGGGGAATGAGCGCTTCCCCATGAGCAGCACCTTCAAGGTGCTGGCCTGTGGTCATCTGCTGTCTCGGGTGGACGAAGGCCAGGAATCGTTGTCACGCAAGGTGGCGATTCGCCCGGCGGATCTCGTGACCTACTCCCCCATCACCGAGCACCACACCCGGGATGGCGGGCTGACGCTTGAGGCGTTGTGCCATGCAACTATCACGACCAGCGACAATACCGCGGGTAACCTGATTCTCGACGCCCTGGGCGGCCCGGCCGCACTGACGGCCTATTTGCGGCGCCTGAACGATGACAGCACGCGGCTGGACAGACGTGAAACGGCGCTCAATGAAGCCACCCCCGGTGATCCTCGCGATACCACCACGCCGCACGCGATGGCGGCCACCCTGCAGCGATTGCTGGTGGGGGATGCGCTGAGCGAGCCATCGCGCCTTGCCCTGCAGGGCTGGATGCTGGCCAACACCACCGGCGATGACAAGCTGCGGGCGGCCTTGCCCGATGACTGGCAGATCGCGGACAAGACCGGCGGCGGGGGATATGGCACCAATAATGACGTTGCCATCTTGTGGCCGCCGTTGCGTGCCCCGTTGATCGTGGCGGTCTATCTGACCGAAAGCGAGGCGGACCTGGCAGCGCGCAATGCCGCGATTGCCGATGTCGGGCGTCTGCTGGTCGAAGAAGTGCTGGAGAGCGAAGCGAGTCGCTGATGATGACGTTCCAGCAGGGCTTGCGTGAAGGATAGGCAACTCAGCGTTGCCGTCATCGCGGCCACCTTGCGCTTGTGGCGCCTCCTCGGTGCCCGCATTGTGCTTGCACTGCGTTGGCAATTTCAGCACGGACCTTCTCGCCATGTTCGCGCCTGCACCTTGTCAAACCCACCCTGTCTGTATCCAGAGGAATTCCATGTCCACACTGTTTTCACCGCTTGCCCTCGGCCCGCTCACGCTGGACAACCGCATCTTCATCGCGCCCATGTGTCAGTACTCCGCCGAGGACGGCCAGATGCAGGCCTGGCATGACCAGCATCTTGGTAATCTCGCCCAGTCCGGGGCCGGGCTTCTGATCTTCGAGGCCAGCGCTGTCTCTCCCGAGGGGCGGATCACCCACGGCGACGTCGGACTCTTTGATGATGCTTGCCAGCAAGCTATGCAGGGAGTCGTCGAGCGTATCCGCCGCTATTCGCCGATGCCGCTGGCGGTGCAGATCGGTCATGCGGGGCGCAAGGCGTCCTGCCAGAAGCCTTGGGATGGCGGCGCTGCCATCGCGCCCGGCAACGAAAACGGCTGGCAGGTACTCGCCCCCAGCGCGATTCCCTTCAGCGAAGGTGGGCCGCTGCCCGAGGCGATGAGTGGTGATCAGATCCGCCGCACCATCGCGGACTTCGTAGCGGCGGCGCAGCGCGCCGTTGAGATTGGCCTGGACGGCATCGAGCTGCATGCGGCACATGGTTATCTGCTGCATGAGTTCCTGTCGCCGTTGAGCAATCAGCGCGACGATGACTACGGTGGCTCGCTCGAGAATCGCATGCGTCTGACGCTGGAGGTCTTTGACGCCGTGCGGGCCGCGATCCCGGAGCACGTCATGCTGGGCATCCGGATCAGCGCGACGGACTGGGTCGAAGGCGGCTGGGACCTCGAGCAGAGCATCGAACTCGCCAGGGCGCTGGACCGTCGTGGTTGTCACTATCTGCATGTCTCCAGTGGCGGGCTCAGCGCGCAGCAGCAGATTCCGGTGGAGCCCAACTACCAGGTGCCGCACGCCGAGGCCCTGAAGGCACAGGTGAAGATGCCGGTGATCGCCGTCGGCCTGATCACCGAGCCGCAGCAGGCCGAAGACCTGCTGGTGAACGAGCGTGCCGATGCCATTGCGCTGGCACGCGGCATTCTGTATGACCCGCGCTGGCCCTGGCATGCGGCCGCCGCACTGGGGGATACCGTCAAGGCCCCGCCCCAGTACCTGCGTTGCCAGCCGCATGGTCTGAAGTCGCTGCTGGAGAATCAGCAGGATTGACCTTGACCGCAGCTTGGTAACTATCTTGAAACGCCCGTGACAGACCGTCTTCTTCAGTGAAGCTGCGCGGTACTTCACGGGCGTTCTTGCGTCTATTGCTCGTATGACTGCCGGGGCGGGGTGAATTTACGAGTGGAAATTTCTTCAGGGGGTGACGCTGAGGACATTGCACAGTAGACTGAGGATTAATTGTTATACGATCGAGTAACAGTGCCCCGCCACGAGCCGCACAACCCATGCGCCAATGCCTAATTTTTTTCAGGAGTGATGATGTCTAGCCAAGCCCCGATTCTGGGTGTCTATCTGAGTGAATCCCTGGACCTGGACAGCGTCTACGGTGAGGCGCTGCGCCAGCTGGGCGATGATGTCGTGCTCCGTCATCCGCATGAGATCGAGGACCCGAGGGAGGTGCGGTTCGCCATCTGCTGGCAGCCGGGGGAGGACGCCTTCGCGCCGTATCCGAATCTTCGGCTTGCGATGTCGATCGCAGCGGGAGTGGATGCCTTGCTGAGTCATCCCGGGCTCTCGGCCGAGGTGCAGATCGCACGGGTGCGCGATCCGCATCAGGCGTATCTGATGGCCGGGTTTGCCGCGCATGAAGTACTGCATCGCGAGCGTGAGTTTGCCGTCATAGCCGACAATGCCACACGTGGCGAATGGCAGCCTTTGGCAATGCGTGCGCCAGAGAAGGCCAAGGTGGCCGTGTTGGGGCACGGCAGCATGGGACGCGCCGTGGTCACTTCGCTGTCGACCCTGGGGTTCTCGGTGACGGTAGCATGTCGTAGCGAACCGGCCGCGCCGGTGCCGGGCGTGCGTTACCTGGCGGGCGACAATGCGGTGATGGCGGCGGCCGACGGCGCCGATTATCTGATGAACATCCTGCCGCTGACCCCGGTGACCGAGAACGTGCTGAACGCTGCCTTGTTCGCCCGGCTGCGCCCTGGCGCATGGCTCGTGCAGATCGGTCGCGGTGAGCATCTGGTGGAAGCGGACCTTGAAGCCGCGCTCGACTCAGGGCAACTGGCAGGCGCGACGCTGGATGTCTTCCGCGAGGAGCCGCTGGCGCCCACTCACCGCTGGTGGCAGGACGCGCGCCTGCGCATCACGCCGCACGTGGCCAGTGACTCGCTCCCCGAGGTGGTAGCCGAGCAGGTGGTGGCCACGGCGCGTGAGTTGCGCGATGGACTGCCGCTCACGCTGGGCGTGGATCGCCAGCGCGGCTATTGAGGGCCGCAGCGATTGAGGCGCGCGGCGCTTGAACCCCGAAGGTGGACGCTTCAATGCTTCTCAAGACTCAGCTGAGCCTTTCTCGGCCCCAGACAGCGACATTGTGACCACAGGAGACAGCAACATGCCGGCATCGACCATGAGTGACGCGGAGTGGCAAGCACGCCTGGACCTGGCGGCCTGCTACCGATTGGCAGCGCACTATCGCATGACCGATCTGATCTACACCCACATCACGGCGCGGGTGCCGGATGAGGAAGGGCATTTTCTGATCAATCCCTACGGCTGGCGCTGGGAGGAGATCACGGCGTCCTCGCTGGTCAAGATCGACGTCAACGGCCAGAAGGTCGATGACAGCGCCGCGCGGGTCAATCCGGCCGGTTTCACCATTCACTCGGCGATTCATGCGACAAGTCACTCAGCCAGCTGGATCATGCATACCCATACGCGCGCCGGCGTGGCGGTATCGAGCCTGGAAGAAGGGCTCTTGCCACTGAATCAGATCGCCCTGCAGTTCCATGGTCGCGTCTCCTACCACGACTACGAGGGTATCGCGCTGGATCTGGATGAGCGCGAACGCATCGTGGCGAGCCTTGGCGACAATCCGGCGCTGATCCTGCGCAATCATGGCCTGCTGACAACCGGCGCCTCTGCCGCCGAGATGTTCAACAACATGTTCTATCTCGAGCGCAGCTGCGAGATCCAGGTCGCGACCCTGTCCATGGGCCAGCCGGTGCGCCGCCTTTCGCCCGAGATCTGTGCGCATGTGGTCGCCCAGTACGACATGGCCATCCATGAGGATGGCGATCTGGCACTGGAATGGGATTCCCACTTGCGTCTGCTGGAGAGCCTTGGCAGTGACTATCGTCGATAAGCCGTCCCTCGCTGAGTGGCCGCTGTCACCTGAGAGTGAGGCAAGTGCGGCAACCCGGGCGTTGAGTGAAGGAGAGGCATCCAGATGAGTCGCAAGGCATTCCAGCGGCTTTCCCAGGATCAGCGTCGTCGCGACCTGTTGGAAGCCACCCTGAGCTGTGTCGCGCAGCACGGTCTGGCCGGTGCCAGCGTGCGCCGCGTGGCGGAGGCGGCCGGGGTCTCGCCCGGACTGATTCGCCATCATTTCGGTACCAAGGATGACATGGTGCGGGCTGCCTACGCCTACATGATGGGCCAGCTGACCTCCGATATCGCCGATGCCAGCCCGGCCAGTGATCAATCCCCGGCGTGTCGTCTGGCACGCTTCATCGCGGCGAGCCTCACCCAGCCCAATCTGGCTGCCCACAAGATTTCCCTGTGGGCGACCTTCATCGGTCGGGTGCGCCACGATGCCAGCTATTCAGCGGTACACCAGGAAACCTATCGCGAGTTTCTCGATCTGCTCGCCCAGCTGATCCAGCCGGTGCTGAGTGCTCACGCGCTGCCTGCCGCCGAGAGTGATTGTCAGGAGCAGGCGATCGCCCTCAATGGACTGATCGATGGGCTGTGGCTGGAAGGTGGGCTGGAACATGGCCTCTATCCGGTCGAGCGCCTGCCCGCGATCGCGATACGGGCGGCAGAGGGTATTCTGCGCCTGCCCCGGGGCACCTTGCTTGAGCACATCGCTGACACGACATCACCCCCATCTCACAGGAGTTGAGCATGCGCTACGCCACCATTACCGAACGACTGAGTGACCTGGGCGGTGACAAATGGGCCGTTCACAGCGCTGCTCGCCAGCGTATCCAGGTCGGCGAGCCGATCATCGAGCTGACCATCGGGGAGCCGGATATCGCCACCCATCCGGCCCTGGTCGAGCACTGCGTCGAGGCGTTGCGCGCCGGGCGTACCCGCTACTCCGATGGCCGTGGCGAGCCGGGGCTGGTCGCGGCCCTGGCCGAGCGCTATGCAGCGCGCATGCCCGAGATCAGTGCAGACAACGTGCTGTGTTTCCCCGGCACTCAGACGGCGTTGTTCGCGGTGATGCTGGCGCTAGTGGAGGAGGGGGCCGGCGTGCTGACCGGCGACCCCTACTACGCCACCTATGAGGGCGTGATCCGCGGGGCTGGCGGTGACCTGCAGCCGGTACCGCTGCGCATGGAGCATGGTTTCGTGTTGCAGCCGGAAGATCTGGCCGCAGCCATCACACCGCAGAGCCGTGTCTTGCTGCTCAATACCCCGCACAACCCGACCGGGGCGGTGATGGACCGTACGACCCTCGAGCAGATCGGTGAGCTGTGTCGCCAGCATGACCTGTGGATCGTCTGTGATGAGGTCTATGAAGCACTGATCTTCACGGGGGAATTCGCCTCGCCGCTGGAAATCGAAGCCCTGCGTGAGCGCACTGTGGTGGTCTCGTCGATTTCCAAGAGCCACGCCGCCACAGGCTTCCGCAGTGGATGGGCCATCGGTTCGGCGGAATTCTGTCGTCGATTGTTGCCTGTCTCGGAAACCATGCTGTTCGGTAACCAGCCTTTCATCGCCGACATGACCGAAGCCGCGCTGCGCGGGGATTTCGATACCACCGAGCGTCTGCGCGAGTCGCTTGGACGCCGCGCGTGCCTGGTGCATGAAGCGCTGGCGGCCATTCCGCAGCTATCCTCCAGTCTGCCACAGGGGGGCATGTTCCTGATGGTCGATGTCTCCCGCACCGGCCTTGACGGCGAACAATTCGCCTGGCGACTGCTGGAACAGCAGCAGGTGGCGGTGATGCCCGGCAGTGTGTTCGGTGATTGCGGTACACCCCTGGTGCGTGTCGCCCTGACCGTGCCGGATGACACCCTGCTGGAAGCGGTGCAGCGCATGGCCATGTTGTGTGACCAGCTGGAAGCCGAGGTCGTGGCCTGAGATCGTGGGTAGATTGGACGCCTAGACGCAGAAACGCCGCCCTCGGGCGGCGTTTCTGCGTTCAGCGGTGCTCATGCCGGGCCATCATTTCCAGCCCATCTGCCAGACGCCGTCTTCCTTGAGCTCGCGCCAGGCGAGGGTAAGATCCCTGCGGGTCAATACCGCCTGCAGTACGACCTCGACCACATGCTCGTCCTGCTCATCACGAATCAGGCGCGTGACAATGAAATGTCGCTCACGATTGCGGGGGAGACACGGCAGTCCACTTGCTCTGAAACAGTTTCTCGGGGTTGATGCGATTCATGGTGGGCTCTTGGAAATGAAAAGTGATGAGAGGCTCACGATGTCATACGGCAGGCGGGCTCTCCTTGAGCAGTTGCCATAGTGCATCGGTCGCTGTGCTGTTGTTGTCATTGCGGCAATAGCAGGCTACCTCAAGGGTCGGGCCGCCCAGATCATCCAGCAGCGATACCAGCCTGCCGCTCTCCAGATCATCCTCGATCAATCCATGGGGTAGCCAGCCAACCCCCAGTCCGGCCATCACCAGTTCACGAATGCCCAGCGTGAAGGAGGTCTCGCAGATGATGTCGATGTCCTGGGCGCGCTGCAGATCCATCAGGTAAGGCGAGGCCAGAATCTGGCCCAGAAAGCTTTCCGGATCATAGGCGATCAAGGGCAGGCGTTGATCACTGCGTGGCCCGCTGGAAGGCTACGTCGGAAGCTCCATCCAGTTCACGCTGGCGCAGTGCTCCCACGAGCAGATCGCCGCCTTCATTGCAGGCTGTGAAGCGCGTGGGCTGCCGGTGAAATGGTACGGCAAGCCGCTGCCGGAGGATTACACCAGCCGCTACGACAGCTGGGCCTATCTGGGCGGTCATCGTGCTGTGCCCAATGCCGACCGGGTGCTGGCGACGCTGTGTGATCTGCGTCTCCCGCTGACCTTTGACGTGCAGGACTGTGAGGTCATCGCTGACTTGATCCAGGACGCTCTGCACAGTGCACGACCTGTCTCGACCGTCGCGTGACTACGCCCGGCGGCGGCACGTGACGGGGATGAACCCATAACGATAACGCTTTGAAAGCCACATGATCTTCAATCCGCATGTCCTGGTGACAGGCCATGCGGACCCGCAACCAGTGGAGTAATAACAATGTTCAATAAAGCTCTCTTGGCAACCGCAGTGATGTTGGCGATGTCAGCGACCGCTCAGGCGAAGACCTTCAAGGTCGGCATGGGCGATCCGATGGATTCGGATCAGGGCGCGCTTGCACAGCGCTTCGAGGAACTGGTCGAGGACCTTTCCGATGGCGAGATGCAGGTGGAGTTGTTCCCGGACGGTCAACTGGGCTCCGAGACCGGCATGATCCAGGACACGCGCATCGGCAAGCTGGACTTCGCGCTGATCGGCGTCGGCAATCTGACGCCCTACGCGCCGCGCTCACCATGCCCTATGCACTGCGTAGCCATGCGGATGCCGTCAAGGCCACCACCGGCCCGCTGGCGGATGAATGGAACCAGATCGCCGAGAAACAGGCCGGCGTCCACATCGTCAGCTGGCTGTATTCCAACTTCCGTTATCTGACCAACTCCAAGCGTCCGGTGACGTCGCTGGAAGACCTTGAAGGCATGAAGATCCGTGTGCCGCAGAACAAGATCATGCTCGCCACCTATCAGGCCTAGGGCGCCAGCCCGATCAGCATGTCGTGGCCGGAAGTCTTCACCGGTCTGCAGCAGGGCGTGATCGATGGCCAGGACAACCCGGACATCGTCAACTACACGATGAAGTTCCAGGAAATGCAAAAGTATCTGACCGAGGTCCACTATCAGTACTCCCTGCAGCCGATCGTCATGGGGGGGGCGCACCTACAACAAGCTCTATGCGCTTCAATTCCAGCTGACCGAGGCCTCTCAGGCGCGTGCTGCCATGGAAGCGGAAGGGGTGCAGTCCGCCCAGCTGACTGATGAGGACAAGTGGATCAGCATTGCCAAGGAAGAAGTCTGGCCGCAGTTCTATGAAGAGATCGGCGGCAAGGAATCCTTCGACGAATTGCAGAAAGCATTGGGCCACTGAGCCCGAGTGGGCGGGGTCGCTCGCGGCGTTAGCGTGAATGACGCCTGAGCGACCCCCGCTGCGTTCAATGCTATCGAGCAGGGATACCAGACAGTGCTGGTATCCCTCTCACAGTTCATCGTGAAGGAGGCTCGCATGTTGGCCAGATTGAACAATATCGAGGATTACGCCTGCCGCTTTCTGCTCGCGGTCTTCGTACTTCTGCTGTTTTCCCAAGTGGTATTGCGTGTCGTGTTCGGTATCGGCATGGCATGGATGGAAGAGCTGGCACGCTACGCCTTCGTCTGGTTCGTCTTCCTGGGGGCTGCGCACGCGGCTCACCTGAGTGCTCACAATCGGCTGCAGACCCATATCAATCTGCTGCCGCGCAAGGTGGCCAACGCCATCCTGCTGTTCGTCGACCTCATCTGGGCGCTCTTCAGCCTGATCATCGCCTACAAGAGCCTGGATCTGATCGGGCTTCTCACCGAGTTTCCCTATGAGTCACCGGCGCTCGGCTGGTCGCTCGCCTACGTCTATTACATCTTCCCCGTGGCCTTCACCTTGATGGCCTTTCGCGTATTGCAGGTGCAGTTCCTCAAGCTGGTCAGAGGCATCGAGCCCGGCAACGTGGACGACGAGGAAGTGAAGCGCATCACGGAAGCGGCCCCGGATGCCGCCGATGACACCCGCACCGCCAAGATGGGAGGCTGATGCCATGGCCGCGACTATTCTGTTCTCTCTGTTCGGTGCACTGCTGTTTCTGGGCTCACCCATCGTCGTTGCCCTTGGGGTGGCGTCCATGGCGGTCTATGTCGTCAGTGGTGATGACATCACCTCGCTGGTGGAGCTGGCGTTCTCGGCGATCAACTCCTTCCCGCTGATGGCACTGCCGTCCTTCATTCTGGCGGGCGCCCTGATGGGCGATGCCGGCATCGCGCGGCGTCTGATTCGTATCGCCGAAGAGCTGGCGGGCCCCGCCGCAGGTGGTCTGGGGGCGGCAGCGGTGATGGCCTGCATGTTTTTCGGTGCCATTTCCGGCTCGGGTCCGGCGACCACGGCGGCCGTGGGCATGCTGGTGATTCCGGCGATGATCGAACGTGGCTACGGCCGCAGCTATCCGGCGGCGATCACCGCCACCGCTGGCGGGCTGGGCGTCGTGATTCCGCCCAGCATGCCGTTGGTCATCTACGGGGTGACCGCCAACGAGTCGATCTCGGCGCTGTTCATGGCGGGTGTCATCCCGGGCATCATGCTGGGGGCGGCCCTGATGATCGCCAACTACATCACTGCCAAGCGCAACGGCTATCAGGCCCAGGGCGAGCCGTACGACAAGGCACGTGTCTTCAAGGTGCTCAAGGAGGGCTTCTGGTCACTGATGGCACCGGTGGTCATCCTCGGCGGCATCTACAGCGGCCTCTTCACGCCGACCGAAGCCTCCGTCGTCTCGATCTTCTATGCGCTGTTCGTCGGTGTCTTCATTCACAAGGAGTCCTCGCTGCTGGGCTTAAATGAAGCCTTCCAGAACACGACCTGGCTGACCGGTCGCGTGCTGATCATCATGTTCACCGCTACCGCCTTCGGGCGCATCCTGGTGGAGCATCACATTCCGGCCATGATCGCCCAGGGCATCCTCAACATCACCGACAGCCTGTGGCTGGTGTGGGTGCTGGTGATCGCCTTCCTGCTGATCGTCGGCATGTTCATCGAGATTCTGGCCACCATCATGATCGTCACGCCGGTGTTGCTGCCGGTCATGGTGGAGCTGGGCGTCGACCCGGTGCACTTCGGGATCGTGCTGGTGGTGAGTCTCGGGATCGGCTTCTCGACCCCGCCGCTGGGCGAGAACATGTTCATCAGCTCCAGCATCGCCAACGTGTCCATCGAGAAGATCTCGGTGCGGGCGCTGCCGCTGGTCGGCACCATGGTGCTGATCGCATTGCTGCTGGCCTTCGTGCCGCAGCTGACGATGTGGCTGCCGGACATGATGGGCTTCTAGCGGCGCAGCGGAGGGCTGTGGCTTGTCATCACTGTTTTCGTCAACACAGTGGCTCGTGAACACAGCCCTTCGTGAACAGTGGCTCGTAAACACAGCCCTTCGTAATCAGTGCCTCATGAAACAGTTTCTCGAGAGGATGCCGGCCACGTCGCCATCCTCTCGAGCCTTGATCTTCAGTGAGAGTTTTGTCGGAGAACGACCAATGAGCAGCTCGCATGACGCCTCGGGCGCAGAACATATCGTCGTGGGCGTGTTGGGCGGCATGGGGCCGGATGCCACGGTGGCCTTCATGCAGCAGGTGATCCAGGCCACACCGGCCGAGGATGACATCGACCATGTACACATGGTGGTCGACAACAATCCCAAGGTGCCGTCGCGCATCAAGGCTCTGCTGGAAGGGGGCGATGTCTCTCCGGGGCCTGCCATCGCGGAAATGGCCCAGCGACTGGAGCAGTCCGGGTGTGATTTTCTGGTCATGCCCTGCAACACCGCCCACTACTACTGGCAGGATGCGCAGGACGCCGTCTCGATTCCGGTGTGGCATATCGTCGAGCGCACCCTGGACCGGGTGGCGGCGCAGTGGCCGGGCGCACGTGTCGGCATGCTGTGTTCCCCGGCACTGCGCAAGATTGGCCTTTACGAAGGCTTCATCGCGGCGCGTGGCCTGTCGCTGGCCTATCCCCAGGATGAGGACGCGATGCTGGAGGTGATCCGCAGCGTCAAGAAAGGCCAGGTGAGTGATGACGCCGTCGGGGGAGCCTTCCGTCAGGCAGCTGCTGACCTGGTGGCGCAGAAAGCCGATGTGCTGGTGCTGGCCTGCACCGAGCTCTCCATTATCAGCCATCTGCTCGATGACCGGCTGCCGATCGTGGATTCCGTCGAAGCGCTGGCCGTCAGCGTGGCACAGGCGGCCACTCAGTAAGCGACGCCGTCACGCGCCGCCCATGCCACTGCCCGAGCGGCGTTGCTCGCGTTCCTGCAGGTAGCGGGCGGGCGTGGTGCCGAGCAGCTTCTTGAACATGCTGATGAAGGCGTTGACGGACTGATAGCCGACGTCTTCCGAGACGCGCTGCACGCTCATGCCTTCGGCCAGCAGGCGAATCGCCACCACCAGGTGCAGTTGCTGACGCCAGCGGCTAAAGCTCAGGCCGGTGTCACGCTGGATAAGCCGGGCGAGGGTGCGTTCGCTCATCGCCAGTTCGCCTGCCCACTCGGCCAGGGTGCGTCGGTCGTCCGGGGTCTTGATCAGGGCATCGCTGATGCGGGTCAGCCGCGGGTCTTCGGGCAAGGGCAGGTGCAGACGTTCGCTGGGCATGCAGGCCAGCTCTTCCAGCAGCACACCGACCAGCCGCGCGGTCGGCCCCTGTTCAGGATACGGCTGGGGCAGCTCCGCCAGGCGCAACACCAGCTCACGCAGCAGGGGCGAGATCGACAGCGTGCAGCTGTGGCTTGGCATCTCGAGCGCACCGGGCTCGATGAACAGGTGGCAGACGCGGCCGCCACGGGTCAGGTGGTTGCTGTGGGGCAGGTTGCCGGGAATCCAGACCCCGCTGTGCGGCGGCACCATCCACAGACCTTCCGGTACGCGACTGGTCACCACGCCATGCAGGGCGATCACCAGCTGTCCCTTGCGATGCTGGTGGATCGGCACCTCCATCACCTGCTGGCCGGTCTCGACATGCAGTGCGCTGGCCGGAATCTCGTAGATGTCCGGGTCGTGCTCGCAGACGCTGCTGGAGAAGGGCACCTGATCGGGGCCACGGGTGCTGACCCCGGGCGATGACGGTAGGACGGGTGTGGTCACTGACATGGCGGCTCGCAGATTGTCTGATTTCAGTGATCTGATGTCATGATGGCTCAATTCTGCAGTGGGCGAGGGGATTAAGCTAGCCTCACTCTGTGCGCGGACTCATCTCTTGGGTGTCGTCCCGCCATTACCCCATTTCACGATCGCTGCGAGCGCCTCATGACTGAACTCTGCCACTCGTCTCCTGTCCGGAGACTGAGCCATCCGGCCGTATTGATCGCCGGTATCCTGTTGATCGCCATGAACCTGCGTGCGCCCTTCACCAGTATCGCGCCACTGCTGGAGCGCCTGCAGGCGGCGCTGGGCTTCAATGCCACGGCGGCTGGCCTGTTGATGATCCTGCCGCTGCTGGCCTTCGTCGTCGTCTCGCCCTGGGTGCCGCGCCTCGCCAGAGGTCTCGGGCTTGAACGCAGTCTCTTCCTCGCCTTGGTGACGATCGCCGCGGGCATCGTGCTGCGGGTGCAGGGCAGCATGCTGGCGCTCTATCTGGGTATCGGCCTGATCGGGGCGGGCATCGCCGTGGGCAATGTGCTGCTGCCCAGTCTGGTCAAACGCAGCTTTGCGCAGCATGTCGCGCTGCTGACCTCCTGCTATGTGCTGACCATGGGCATCATGGCCGCCATCGCCTCGGCGCTGATGGTGCCGTTGGCCCAGGGCAGCAGCGCTGGCTGGCAGTACGCGATGCTCATAGTGGTCGTTTTGCCATTGGTGACGATGGGGGTGTGGTGGCCGCAGTTGTCACGTCGCTCCCTGCCGGCGGCGGCGAAGGAAGCCGAGAAGGGTGCCGAGAAGGGTGCCGAGAAGGGTGCCGCGCGTCCGGTGCGTCAGGCAGCCGTGTGGCACTCGCCACTGGCCTGGCAGGTGACGCTCTTCATGGGCATCAATTCGCTGCTGTTCTATACCGTCAACAGCTGGCTGCCGAGCATACTGGCGGACAATGGCTTCTCGGCCGAGAAGGCGGGCTCGCTGCATGGCCTGCTCCAGCTGGCCTCCGCATTGCCGGGATTGATTCTGGTGCCCCTGATGCCGCGCCTGAAGGATCAACGCCTGATCGCCTTCGCGACGCCCTGTATGTCGCTGGCGGGATTCATCGGGCTATGGCTGATGCCAAAGTGGGCACTGGTGTGGGTGCTGTTGCTGGGCGCGGGCTCCGGGGCCAGCTTCATTCTCGCCTTGTCATTCATGGGGCTGCGGGCGCGTGATGCCATGCAGTCGGCTTCACTGTCGAGCATGGCGCAGACGCTGGGCTATCTGCTCGCGGCCATGGGGCCGCCGCTGATCGGCGCGCTCTACGATATGCAGGGCAATTGGCAGCTGGCACTGATGGTCTGCGCCGTCCTCAGTGTGCTGATGGCAGGTGTCGGCTGGCTGGCGGGCAGAGACCGCCAGTTGCCTGAGGCGTCGGCATCTGAATAATGGAGCGCTGCCCCCAAGGGGCACTGGCACATCCCCCCATGACAAGGAAGTGAGAGATGGCGAATGCTTCATCGGCTAGCGAAGATCAACGGGCGTCTGACTCGCCAGCTGTTGCGCAGCACCCCGGACGTCGGCGCAAGCCGCCTTTGCGGGCAGCCATCCTTGGCCTGGCCAGTCTCGGAGGTATCTTCATGATCGTTCAGCCAGCCAATGCCGCGACGCTGTCACTGCGCGTGATCGAGACCACCGACATCCACGCCAACGTGATGGATTACGACTATTACAAGGACCGGCCCAGCGTGCGCATCGGCCTGGTACGCGCGGCAGGTCTGATCAAGCAGGCGCGTGCCGAGGTAGCCAACAGCGTGCTGCTGGACAATGGCGACCTCATCCAGGGCAGCCCGATGGGCGATTACATGGCGGCAGAAGGTCTCGAGGAGGGTGATGTCTTCCCGGCCTACAAGGTCATGAATCAGCTGGATTACGATGTCGGCAATATCGGCAATCATGAATTCAATTACGGGCTCGAGTATCTCGAACGGGCGCTGTCCGGCGCGCAGTTCCCCTATGTGAACGCCAACCTGCTGGACGCCACGACAGGCGAGCCGTACTTCACGCCCTACCAGATCACCGCCCATGCCTTCACCGACAGTGAGGGCAACGCTCAGACATTGAAGATCGGCTATATCGGCTTCGCACCGCCGCAGGTGATGACCTGGGACCGCAAGCACCTCCAGGGCCGCCTGACGGCCGAGGACATCACCGAGAGCGCCAGGCGCTGGGTGCCCGAGATGCGCCGGGCGGGCGCGGATGTGGTGATCGCCATCCCGCACTCCGGCATCTCGACCGACCACTACCGGGTGATGGCCGAGAATTCGGTGTATTACCTCTCGCAGGTCGAGGGCATCGATGGCATCGCCTTCGGGCATGCCCATGCCGTCTTCCCCAGCGAGGAATTCGCCGAGGTACCGGGGGCCGATATCGCCAGGGGCACCCTCAATGGCGTGCCGGCGATGATGCCGGGGCACTGGGGCAGCCATGTGGGCGTGATGGATCTCGAACTGAGCAATGCCTCGGGCCAGTGGCGGGTAGTGAGCGGCCAGACAGAAGCCCGCCCGATTCAGGTAGGGGGCGAGGCGCAAGTGGCGGAAGATGCCGAACTGGCGGCGCTGGTCGATCATGAGCACGACGCCACGCGCGAGTACGTCAATCGCAGCATCGGACGCGCCAGTGCGGCGATGAAGAGCTATCTGGCGCTGGTGCAGGACGACCCGACGATCCAGATCGTCAATCGCGCCCAGGCCGATTACGTCAAACGCTTCGTCGAAGGCGACCCGGACCTGGAAGGCTTGCCGATTCTCTCGGCAGCCGCGCCGTTCAAGGTCGGCGGCCGTCACAATGATCCGACCCAGTTCACCGAGATGGAGGCGGGCGAGCTGAGCTTCCGCAATGCCGCCGATCTCTATCTCTATCCGAATACGCTGGTGGCGCTCAAGGTCACCGGCAGGGAAGTGCGGGAATGGCTCGAGTGCAGCGCCGGCCAGTTCCATCGCATTGATCCGGATCTCGCCACGCCCCAGCCCTTGATCAACTGGGAAGGTTTCCGCAGCTACAACTTCGACGTGATCGATGGCGTCGAGTACCGGGTGGATGTCACGCAGCCGGCGCGTTACGACGGCAATTGCGCGCTGATCGACGCCGATGCCCACCGTATTCAGGGACTCGCCTACCAGGGCGAGCCGGTCAAGGACGACGAGGTCTTCCTGCTCGCGACCAACAACTATCGCGCCTACGGCGAGGACTTCCCCGGCACCGGAGAGTCGCATATCGCTTTCGCGTCACCGGATGAAAATCGCAGCATTCTGGCCCAGTACATCTCGCGCCAGACGCAGCAGCAGGGCGCGGTGGACCCCGCGGCGGATCACAACTGGCGGCTGGCCGCGATCGACACCGATACCCCGCTGGACATTCGCTTCACCACCGCCCCCGGCGAGGATGCGCAGCAGTTCATTGATGCCCAGGCGGTCTACCCGATGACGTTGGTGGATCAGGACGAGATGGGCTTTGCCCGTTATCGCGTCGGGCTGGACCGGATGGAATAGCCAAGGCAGCACATTGTCGAGCACGTCGTTCCTGGCCTGGATTCAGGTGGGAAAAAACGCCAGTCAGCAATTGCTGACTGGCGTTTTTTTGTCACTTGGCGCTACCCGCTATCTGTTTCATTATTCGCTTTTGCCTCAGGTTCTTTTGCGCAGTCCCATTGCGGGTCAGCGCCAAGGTGCGTGCAAGGCGATGCTCAGCAGCACGCGTTTGCCGCGCTCGATGCGGCTGACGCTGTGTTCGTGAAGGTCGGGGCGAAACAGCACCACGCGGTCCGCGAGGCGAAAGAGGCTGCCATCGGTCTCGAAGACACCGCCCCGGCGGGGCTTCTTGAGCACGATATTGAGCTTGTAGTAGCTGCCGCTGCCCATCGGGTCGTTGTGGCGCATCACGCTGTGGCCTTCGGGGTAGGTCACCAGGTTGATGGTCAGGCGACGAAGATCGAGCAGACTGCGGTTGATGACACGGGCCATGGGCGTTTCCCTTGAATTTGATGGGGCCATTAAAGCGTATTTTGAGCAATCAATCAAAATCGTGCTTGAGTGATCGCTCAGGAATCCGTAAGGTGGTCCCACGTTCACGGCATCACCGCGATATAGCACTGTTTCGCCAGGCCGTGATTGAGTATTCATCAAGCGAAGAGGTCAGCAATGAGCCACGACAACGTGACAATGGAAGCCCTGGAAACCCGTTATGCGATGATCGAAGGTCACCGCATTGCCTACAAGGAAATGGGTGAAGGTCAGCCGCTGTTGTTGATTCACGGTATTCCGACCAACAAGCTGATGTGGCGTGATGTGATGCCGGAATTGGCCAGGCATTATCGTGTCATCGCACCGGACATGCTCAACTATGGCGAGTCGGACATGCCGGTGGATGCTGACGTTTCCATCAATGCCCAGACACGCATCTTCATCAAGCTGATGGATTCACTGGGTGTGGCGAGTGCGGATGTCGTCTCGCATGATATCGGCGGAGGTATCGGTCAGCTGATGGCCGTCAATCATCCCGAGCGTGTTCGCCGTCAAGTACTGATCGACAGCGTATGCTTCGATTCCTGGCCGATTCCGGAGTTCAAGCAGCTGCTGGAGCCGGGCGTCGAGGAAGCGACCAGCGTCGAGGAATTCATCAGCACCATGCGCGGCTTCATGCCCAGTGGTGTGCATGATCCGGCCGTCGCGACCGAAGAGATGGTCGAGCGCTATGTGTCCCAGTGGAACAGCGAGCAAGGCAAGGCGGCTTTCTTCCGCAACATGCGTCGTCTCAACAAGGAATACACCCAGGCCATCGCCGGTGAGCTCAAGAATATCGAGATCAAGACTCTGGTGCTGTGGGGCGACAAGGACAACTTCCAGAAGCCGGATTACGCCCCGATGCTGGCAGATGCCATTCCGGGTGCCGAGCTGATCTGGGTGAAGGATGCCGGTCACTGGGTGACGGATGAAAAGCCGCAGGATACCGTGCGCTATATCCTGGACTTCCTCGCCCGCTGAGGAGGAGCCCATCAGCCATAAGCGCAGTAAAATCTCACCCCTGATGGTGAATGAGCCCTGAACGACAATGCCCGGTCCTATGACCGGGCATTGTCGTATCTGGCGGAAATCGCGCACGGGAAATCGCCTAATGATGCGCGATGTTCCGCGCGGCCGGAGGGGACTGTCGCTTGCGCTTGGCGGTGATCGTCAAGGCCTCTTCCTCGGTAAGGTCATCGATGATCGTGTCGAGAGAGGCATTGCCTACCGGGGGCAGGGGCGCGTGATCACTCCGCGGGGCAAGCGTCGGCGCTGTCTGGAAGGCGAGGGGTCTTTCCAGTGCCATGATGCTGCCACTGCGCGTCGGGGTGCACTGCTCATTGACCAGGGTGAAGCCGTGGCGCTGGTAGAGCGCCAATGCCGGGCTGTCGGAGAAGACTCTCAGGCGCAGCGCGCGCGGGCAGGGCTGAGCGCCCGGGGAGAGCTCGGAGGCGCGGTCTTTCATCAGCGACTGGCCGTACTCCTGTTGCGTTGCCAGCTGGATCAACCAGTTCAGGCAGGCGGAGCCGACGCCACGGCCTTGCCAATGTGGCACCAGTTGCAGGTCGCGCAGATACAGGATGTCCGGCAGGGCCTTGAGGCTGATGAAGCCGACCCATTCGCCATTGATACGTATCGCGTAGTTCTCGTTGTCCTGCCAGCGCTCGCTGAACAACTCCTCGTCCCAGCTCATGCCATGCCGTTTGTAGGTCGCGAGCATGTTGCCGCAGCACAGTCGCCGAGCCGCGGCGCTCAGATAGCTGCTGCAAGCCGAATCGCTGATAGGGGTAATGCTGAGATCATCCATGATCCTGTCGCTTATTGTTGAGGGTAGGGGCACAGATGCGCGGACTGATGACCATTCGTCCAGAATAGCGGACCAGTCGGTTAGCGCATACTAATGTAGTTTGCCATCTATCATCGGATGTTGGGTTGCCGCTGACAAGTGAATGCCTGTCCAGTGCTTGTCCTGCACCTTTCAAGCGCCCCTCAAGTGCCCCTCAAGTGCCCGTCCAGCTTTGCCCAGTCGTAGAAGGTGAGTCGAGAGTTGCCAAAACGTAATAGTTACACTATAACATTGCGTTTTTGTTCGTCGGCGGCGGTTGCGCGTCGGCATCCATGCTCTTGCTCGGGACTCGCGATATCGATGGTCAAATTGCTCTCAAGGCTTCGGTGGCAATACCGAACCTTCCTTCACGATCGCAGGCAGCTGGCCGTCGCCAGCGTCGCGCTGAGCCTGGCCGTGGTGCAGCCCAGCCATGCGCAAGATGCCTCAGCGGCGCAAGCGTCGGCGGCTGACACACGACGTCTGGAGATTGTCGCGCCCTTCGACATTAAGGGGGCGGACCCGCTGCTCAGCGGCATTCTTTTCCAGCGCATGCAGATCGTCGAGACACTGGTCGAGGTGGATGCCACGGGAGAGCTGCAGCCGGGATTGGCGACCGATTGGGAGGTCTCGGATGACGGCCTGGAGTGGCGCTTCACGCTCCGCTCCGGCGTACAGTTCCATGATGGCAGCCAGCTGGATGCCGAGGTGGCGCGTCAGGTGCTCGAGATCGCAAGTGCCAAGCCGGGTCTGTTGAAGTCGGTGCCGGTCGAGCGGATCGTCGCCGAAGATGCCCAGACGCTGGTGATTGCCCTCAGCGAGCCCTTCGCCGCATTGCCCGCCTATCTGGCCGATTATCGCCAGCAGATACTCGCGCCGGCAGCCTTCGATGAGACGGGCACCGCCCAGCAGGTCATCGGCACCGGCCCCTATCGCATGCTGCGCATGACGCCGCCCTTGAGCCTGGAAGTCACCGCCTTCGAGGACTACTGGGGCCCGCAGCCCGAGGTGCGCCAGGCGCGCTATCAGGCGGTGAGCCGCGCCGAGGGCAGGGCATTGATCGCCGAGAGCGGAGATGCCGACTTCACCTATGGGCTGGACCCCGCCAGTCGCCAGCGTCTCTCCCAGTCGCCGCGTGTGACTCTGGCAGCGGCCGCGACGCCGCGCACGATGCTGTTGAAGGTCAACGCCAATCATCCGGCCTTTCAGGACCCCGCTGTACGGCGTGCATTGAGTCTGGCGATCGATCGCACCGCCATCGCTCAGGTCGTGCTGCGCTATCCGCGTGGCGCCAGCCAGCTGTTCCCGCCGATGGTGGAAGGCTGGCATGACCCCGCACTGCCCGAGCTGCATCAGGACGTCGCCGAGGCGCGTGCACTGCTGGACGCCGCAGGTTGGACCGTCGGCGAGGAGGGTATCCGCCACAAGGATGGCCAGCGCCTCGCGATCAGCCTGATCACCTTCTCGGACCGTCCGGAGCTGCCGCTGGTCGCCACGGTGCTGGAGCGCCAGTTCCACGCCATCGGCATCCAGACACGTCTGGATATCACCAACTTCTCGGCGATTCCGGCCGGCCATCATGACGGCAGCCTCGACATGGCGCTGTTCGCGCGCAATCTGGCCATGGTGCCGGACCCCATCGGCAACGTGCTGAGCGATTACGCGGGAACCCCCGAGGCCCCTGGTGGCGACTGGGGCGCGATGGGCTGGTTCGATGCGGACTTCACCGCCGAGCTTGAGCGCATGGCACGCGAGGGCTATGGGCCCACACCGGCAGGGCAGGACCCGCGCGCCCAGGCCAGCGGCGTGATCCAGCGGGCGCTGCCCGTGATCCCCATCGCCTGGTACTACCAGAACCTGGCGATCTCCAATCGACTGCAAAGCGCTCAGGTAGATCCCTGGGAGCGTAGTTTCGGCCTTTCAGAATTGCGGTGGGCACAATGAATCTCCCTTCACGTCTGTTGCAGCTATTGATGGTGGTGCTGATGGTCGGCGGCGCCAGCTATCTGATGATGCAGAGTCTGCCCGGCGATGCCGCCTGGCGTATCGCGGCCGGCCGCTATGGCTATGATGCGCTGGATGCGGCCGCTGCGGCCTCGGTACGCGCCGAACTGGGCCTCGAGGCACAGGGCGGCTTGCACTTCCTTTACTGGCTGGGCGATATCCTGCGCCTGGAGCTTGGCACCTCGCTGATTTCCGGTGAATCGGTGTGGGTGGAGATTCGTCATCAGCTGGGCAACTCCCTGTCGCTCGCCGGCGCGGCGCTGGGCATCTCGCTGCTGATCGGCCCGCCGCTGGGGCTGCTGGCCGGTCTGCGTGCCGGTGGCTGGCTGGACCGTAGCCTGCTGGCCGTCTGCAGTCTGCTGCGTGCCACGCCGCAGTTCCTGCTGGCGCTGGTGCTGATCCTGCTGATCTCGGTGGAGATGGGCCTGCTGCCGGCCGCCGGTCACGGTGAGCCGCAGCACTTCATTCTGCCGGCGATGACGCTGGCGCTCGGGCTGGCAGCGGTATCGGCACGCCTGGCACGTGATGCCATGGCCGCCGTCACCCAGACGGCCTTTCATGATTTCGCGCGCTGGAAGGGCCTCAGCAACGCCCAGACCTTCTGGCGTCACGGCCTGCGCCATGTGGCCTTGCCGCTGGTGACCTATCTGGGACTGCAGTTCGTGACCCTGGTGGAGGGTGTGGTGGTGATCGAGAGCATCTTCGGCTGGCCGGGCATCGGCCATGCGCTGGTGCACGCCATCTTCTCGCGCGATGTGCCGATGGTGCAGGGCACCGCCCTGGTGCTGGGCGTCGGCTTTGTCTTGATCAATCTGCTGGTCGATCTGCTGGGTCGCCAACTGGACCCACGGGGTGTGAAATGAATCAGGTGGTGGAAGGGCTTGCGCCGCAGCGCGTGGAAGCCGTGCGTCGTCCACGTCTTGACTGGCCGTTGCGCCGGGTGATCGGGGCCGCGATGGTCGCCAGTCTGGTGCTGCTGGCCTTGCTGGGCAATCTGGTGATACCGGGAGACCCGCTGGAGCAGCATCTCTATCGTGCACTGCAGGGCGCGGATGCCGTCGGTGTCTCTGACGCCGGCGAGGTGATCACCAGCGCCCCGCTGGGCTATGACCACCTTGGGCGCTCCCTTTATCACCGCCTGGTGGCGGCGCTCGGGCTGTCGCTTTCCATTGCCGCGGGGGCGGTGATTCTGGCGGCTTTTTCGGGCATTTCGCTGGGCCTGCTGGCCGCGGGACGCGGTGGTTGGGCCGAGCGCCTGTTGAGCCTGGTGGCAGACAGCCTGCTGGCATTGCCGGGGCTGCTGCTGGTGCTGATGGTCAGCGTCATCCTGCCGTCGACGCCGCTGGCATTGTGGTTGGGTCTGTCGCTGGTGCTGTGGGTGGAATTCTTCCGCCTGGCTCGCGCCACCGGTCGCAGCGTGCTGGCGAGTCCCGGTGTGGAGGCCAGCCGTCTGCTGGGCTTCGGGGCCTGGTACCGGTTTCGTCATCACCTGTGGCCGGAAATGGCACCCGTGATGATGACGGCGATGGCCTTCGGCATGGCCAACGCCCTGATGGCGATTGCCGCGCTGGGCTTCGTGCATGTCGGCATTCCGGAGCCCACGCCGGAGCTGGGCACCATGATGGTCGAGCTGTTGCCGTACTGGCGTGAAGCGCCATTCGCGCTGCTGACGCCGGTGCTGGTTACCTTCCTGCTGTTGCTGGGGCTGTTGCTGATGTCCGGCAGCAAGGCCAGAACGTCAACCGCCGCGGACACCCTCGAAGGAGCGCGCCCATGAATGTCGCGACAATGACCACGCCAGCCTCTCACACGCGGGATGGGGCAACGGCGGATGATGTGGTGCTAAGTGCCGAGGATGTGAGCGTGCGGGTCCAGGGCGCGCAGACGGCGCTGCTGGAGCCTGTCTCGCTTGCGCTCAAGGCGGGAGAGCCGCTGGTGGTGATCGGTGAGACGGGGTCCGGCAAGAGTCTGCTGGCTCAGGCACTGCTGGGCACGCTGCCCCCGGAGCTTGTGGCCTCCGGCAGCCTGTGGCTCGACGGCGAGCCATATCCTCTGCATACGCCAGAGAATCGTCGCCCGCTCTGGGGTCGCCGCCTGGCGGTATTGCCCCAGGAGCCCTGGCTGGCGCTGGACCCGTTAATGAAGGTGATTCGTCAGGTCGGTGAGGCATATCGACTGGTCGCGGGGCGTTCGGCACAGGCCTCCCACGCGGCCGCGCGCAGTGATCTGGAGCAGTTGGGTGTCGCCGCGGCCAGCGAGCAGCTGCCGGGCAAGCTGTCCGGTGGCATGGCGCAACGTGTGGCCTTTGCGGCCGCCCGCGCCGGCGGCGCACCGCTGTTGATCGCCGACGAGCCGACCAAGGGGCTGGACGCCGCCCGCGTCAGCGAGATCGGCGAGCTGCTGCTCAAGTCATTGGCCGAGACACCGCGTGCTGGTTTGATGGTCATCACCCATGACATGGCGCTGGCGCACCAGATCGGTGGCCGGCTGATGGTGGTACGCAGGGGGCAGGTGATCGAGCAGGGCGCTACGCGTGACGTGCTGGCCGCGCCGACACATGCCTATACCCGACGCCTGGTGAATGCCGCGCCGCAGGCCTGGCCGGAGGCCGCCTTCAAGCCGGCAGCCGACAGTGCAAGCCGTGATGGCAAGGCGGCAGGCGAGACCATCATCCGCGCCGAGAATCTGACCATCGCGCGCGGGGACACCACATTGCTGCGTGACGTGGAACTCAGCGTGAAGGGCGGTGAGATCATCGGCGTCCAGGGCGCTTCAGGCTGTGGCAAGTCATCGCTGGGCGATGCACTGCTCGGCCTGTTGCCACCGCATTCAGGACGCGTGGTCCAGCATGCCGAACGCCTGGAATATCAGAAGCTCTACCAGGACCCCGTGGCGACCTTCCCGCCACGCCGGACACTGGGGCGGCTGTTGAAGGATCTCAGCGCACGCCATGGTCTCGACGACAGCCAGCTGCCGCAGCTGATGGAGCAACTGAGCCTGGCGCCGGAATTGCTCTCGCGTCTGCCGGGACAGGTCTCGGGTGGCGAGCTGCAGCGTTTCGCGCTGTTGCGTCTGATGCTGATCAAGCCGCGCTTCGTGTTCGCCGATGAGCCGACCTCACGCCTCGACCCGCTGGTCCAGCAGGAGGTGATCGCCTGCATGGTGAAGATGGTGCGCGAGCAGGGCACGGCGCTGGTGCTGGTCAGTCATGATGCGGCACTGCTGCGCAAGGTCGCGGATCGCGTGCTGGTAGTAGAGGAAGGTCGCTTGAAGGCGCGTCAGGAGATCTGATCGCTCACCTGCCCGCACGGCGGCACCAGAGGACCGCAAGGCATCATCGCAACAGCAAGAATTGCACTAGAAAGACGACGCTTGATACGCCAACGCCCGGCCGAGACTCTGCAGGAGTCTCGGCCGGGCGTTGGCGTTTGGTATCTGCGGGGGATGTTCTGGCGTCGGGGCCCGAGTGCTGGCCGCTCATCTGCCGTCAGGACGGTCGCTTAGGGTTCAGCCGCCCAGCAGGGCCGGATTGGCTTGCCAGACGGACCAGGTCAGCGCACTGGCCAGCGTCACCCACGCCAGATAGGGCAGCATCAACAGCCCGGCCAGGCGACTGATACGCCAGAAGGCGATCAGGGTGACGGCGATCAGCGTCCACAGCACCAGCACGTCGATGAACGCCGCCTGACCGAGATGCCAGGCGAAGAACAGCCAGCTCCACAGGCCGTTGACGACCAGCTGCACCACGAACAGCCCGAGCGCCAGACGATGGCGCCAACGGAAGCCATTGCTGGCATGCAAGCCATCGCGCGCGACACGCCAGGCGGCGAGCGCCATCATCACGAACAGCGCCGTCCACACCGGCCCGAAGGCCCCCGCCGGCGGGGCCCAGGCCGGTTGGGTAAGGCTTGCATAGAAGGTCTTCGCGTCAACCGAGGCCAGCGCGCCGATGGCGGCAGTGAGGAAGCTCAACCCGAACCACACCACCATCTGGGCGGTGGAGCGTGCAGCGGAGGGTGAGGAAGACGCGGAACGTGGCGATGTCATCTGGCGGTCTCCTGTCTCGAAAAGCGTGATAGAGAAAGACACGATATCCCACGCTGCGTCTTGGTTCACCGTCCCGTTCTTCCTGAAAGGTGTACATGAACGGTTTAGCTGAGAGGTACGTCTGCACGGTTCAGCTGAACGGAACATCTGAACGGCTCAGCTGCGGGCGGCAGCGCCATCCTCAATCCGGCACCGGTCCATCGAAGACTTCCTTGCTGCGACCGGTCAGCGTCGTGCCCACCGAGGCGGCGATGACCAGACCGATGGCGAGCCACTGGAAGATGCCCAGCGTCTGACCGAGGAACAGCAGGCCGGAGAGCGCCCCGATGGCGGGTTCCAGACTCATCAGGGTGCCGAAGGTGTGGGTCGGCAGGCGCGGCAAGGCCACCATCTCGAGGGTGTAGGGCAGCGCGGTCGAGAGCACCGCGACGGCCAGTGCCAACGGCAGGATATCGACCGAAAACATGGCGCTGCCGGCCTCCATCAGGCCGACGGGCGCGACGACCACCGCCGCGATCGTGATGCCCAGCGCCGCGCTCTGGGTGCCATTGCCTGCGCCGGCCTTCTGGCCGAACAGGATATACAGCGCCCAGCAGAGGCCAGCGCCGAGGGCGAAGGCGGCACCGACGGGGTCGATCGGCGCGGCGGTGTCCTCACCCAGCAACAGCAGCAGTACCAGCCCGGTGATCGCCAGTGCCACCCAGCCAAGGTCGATCCAGCGGCGCGAGCTCAGCAGCGCCACGGCCAGCGGGCCGGTGAATTCCAGTGCCACGGCGATGCCCAGCGGTACCGTCTTGAGGGCCTGGTAGAACAGCAGGTTCATCACGCCCAGCGCCACGCCGTAGATGGTGATGGACTTCCAGGCCTTGCGCGTCACCGGCTTGCGCCACGGGCGCAGAATGGCCAGCAGCAGAATCGAGGCGATGATCAGACGAATCGCCGTCGCGCCCGCCGCGCCGATCATCGGGAACAGGGAAGTGGCCAGCGAAGCACCGCTCTGGATCGAGCACATGGCAACCAGCAGCATGGCGACGGGCCACAGACGAGAAGAGGAGGCGGCGACGGCAATGGACATTGAAGTCTCCTTGAGCGATCCAGTGGATGACGGGCATGGTCAGTCAAGAACACATGCGGCATGATTCAGGGACATTGAGGTAGCAAGGGAAGGGAGCTTGAGGCCAGTGGGATGCCGGCTTCCCTCATCGTCAGCGGGATTGTACGGATGCGCACTATATTGCACAACAGTAAAGATCGACCCGATGTTCTGGTCCATGTCGCGGCCAATGTTCGCCGTCTGCGTCTGGCCGCCGAGCTGAGCCAGCAGGCACTCGCGGATCAGGCCGAGATCAGCCGCCGCATGCTGGTGAACATCGAGAAGGGCGACGTCAATGTCAGCCTCGGCACGCTCGACAAGCTCGCCGAGGCGCTTGGGGTGCTCTTCTACGCGCTGGTGCAGCCCCCGGAAAGCGAAGATTCGGCACGCATCAATGAGGTGGCGTGGGTCGGGCAGGCGCCCGAAAGCCGCGCCGTGCTGCTGGCCAGCAAACCGGCGACCCAGGAAGTCGAGTTATGGGACTGGACCCTCGCCCCCGGCGAGCACTATGACTCCGCGCCCGATGATGCCGGCTGGCACGAGATGCTGGTGGTCACGCAAGGCGAGCTGACCCTTACACTGGAACGTGAGGAAATCGTCATTCACGCCGGGGATTTCCATGTCTATCCCAGTGATCAGGCCTACCGCTACCACAACACGGGCACCGGGATGCTGCGCTTCATTCGCAATGTGCTGCACTGATCGCCCGGCATGGTGTGAACTGCCACTCGCCCGGGCTCCTGCGCTGACTCTTCGGTTCATGAAGATGGTGCAGAGGATTGGTGCAGAAGGTCGGTGCAGAGGAGATCGGTGCAGAAGATCAATGCGTGCCCCTTTATCGCGCACTTGCCGATCACACGCTTGCGCGCGCGGCGCTGGCGTCAGTCCTGCCTTCACCCACGATCATCCTCCCGGCGTTTCACTTGTCCGCATGCGCCCCTGCAAGCCTGTGCAGGGGCGAGTGTCGAACCGCGTTCTGCCTCAAGGCCCCAGCTCAGCGAGCTTTCGCAGCTGATACCACTCGCCAGGACGGTCTCTCTCCAAAGCTGTCTCTCACCAACACTGCCTTGCAGCAACGCTGATTGATGCGGCAGCACCCTGACAGATCACTGGCTTGTTAGCGCTTTAGTATGTGAAATACCTGATTTTCTAATGTTTGGCAGAGAGATTGTTTGGTCATGTGAAAAAGTAATCGCTTGCCACTGATTTTGGCATTGGTCGTCACGCCAGTGGCTCGCATAGCCTGTGGCTGTCTGGTGGGGGCCTGGGCCGTCATGTGCAGGCCCGCCAGGCAAGGATGACTCCAATAACAAGACTCGCGTGTGAGGGACAGGAATATGCAGCAACAGGACACGAAGGAACTGGTGTTTCGGGGTGGTGTGGTGGGTGCTCTGGTGCCGCTGATGGTGCTGGTGGCGGGGCTGATCTACCTCTCGGTATTCGAGCGTGCAGGCACCCAGCCTTTCTGGGCCTGCGCCTGGCTGGCGATGGGGGTCGGGCTCTTTCTGTGTCGTGACCGCTCGGCCTACTGCGAGAGCCTGCTGCGTGGCATGGGCAACCACACCGCGACCGCCATCATTGCCCTATGGCTGCTCGCCGGGGTCTTCGGCAAGCTGATGATGGCAGGTGGGCTCATCGATGGGCTGCAATGGATTGGTGCCTCGATGGGTGCCACCGGAGGTGTCTTCGTGGTGCTCGCCTTCGCCATCTGCATGGTGTTCTCGCTGGGTACGGGTACCAGCGTGGGCACTGTCATCGGCCTTGGCCCCGTGCTGTATCCGGCTGGGGTGATGCTGGGCGCGGACCCGACGATGTTGGCGGTGGCGCTGCTCTCGGGCGCTGCCTTCGGTGACAATCTGTCGCCAGTCTCGGATACCACCATCGTGTCGTCCTTCACCCAGGGGGCGCAGGTCGCGGATGTCATTCGCACGCGTCTGCCGCTGGCACTGTCCGCGGCGGCCATCTGCGTGGTGATCTTCCTGGTGGCCGGTGGTAGCGAGACGGCGCTGACCGAGGTGCCTGCGCTGGCATCAGGCAATGCGCTCGGCCTGGTCATGCTGTTGCCTCTGGCCGTGGTGGTCGGCTTGGCCCTCAAGCGTCGCCATATCATCGAAGCGATGTTCTTCGGCAATCTGGTCGCCATGCTCTGCGCTCTCGTGATCGGCGCCATCAGTCTGGACGATATCTTTGCGCTGCCGGCACAGCGCGGTGAAAGCACCGGCTTGATCGAGAATGGCATCGCCTCGGTGACCGGCGCCGTGCTGTTCGCCCTGATGGTGCTGGCGCTGACACAGGTGATTCTGGATGCCGGTCTGATGCGTCGTCTGCTCGACAAGGCCAACGAGAGTCTCATCAAGACACGCACCGGTGCCGAGACCGGCATTGTCGCCGTGACAGTGGCGGCCTCCATTCCATTGTCTGCCAATGCACCAGCGCTGCTGCTGGTCGGGCCGGGACTGGTGCGCAAGCTGGCCGAGAAGTTCGGTATCGCGCCAGAGCGCAGTGCCAACCTGATGGATTGCGCCGTCTGCACGGTCTTCTTCCTGCTGCCCTGGCATATCGCGGTGGCCGTCTGGCAGCAGGTGATCGCTGCCAGTGCCGCCGAGGCGGGCGTCGCGGCGCCGAGTGCCATGGCGTCCTTCTTCACGCCTTACCCCTGGGCGATGCTGGTGGTGCTGGCCATCTCCATCACCTGGCGTGCGCGCAGCGCTCGCAAGCAGGGCACTCACGCACAGCAGGCCGCTGGAGGTGGCAATCACGAGACGGTGCTGGCGGCGCCGGCCAGGGAAGTGTGAGCCGCACACGCTAGCCTGTACGTAAGCCAGCGTCCTGACGTTTGTGGCTTGATGCATACAGCGCCCCGCGATACTCCTGACTGATGGAGTCTCGCGGGGCGCTGTGGTACCAGGCAGACGCTTTTCTGCTTCTGTCCCAGTCTCTGGGTATGCCCCTGTTATTGGCCTGCCTGAGACAGGGCGGCATGCATTGTCCCGAACTCAATCCTGCATGGCCTGTCCCAATGTCATGACGTTTCATTTCAAGGAGCCATGCATGGCGAAGGTACGTATCACGCAACAGGGCACGATCCATTGTTTTCCGGCCGGCTTGAAGGATGAGGAGGGCAAGCTGGTGAACGCCGAGATTTCCGCCGTGGCCTATGACGGCGAGCGTCTGTTGATGGCGAGTGACAAGCCGATTCCGGGCGAGGGACGCTCGGCGGTCTTCTCCTTGCCTCTGGATTCGCAAGGGCCCGATGACAGTCAGCTCGAGTATCTGACCACGCCGTTGATCCGTCAGGCGGTCAAGTATGAAGACTTCGCGCTGACCACCGATGGCCGTCACATGTTGGCAACCACCGGGTTTGATCGTATCGACAGCGAGAGCCATGCCCTGAATGCCTACAACCACCTGTTGATCTGGCCGCTGGGTGAGCCGGGCAAGGTGCAGGTGGTCGACCCGGACCCGCGTGACGGGGTCGAGGGCTCACTGGAATTTCGTCAGAAGTTGGAGGCGGCCATTGGCCAGCCGTACTACAAGATCGAAGGTCTGGCGGTCGTTCCGAGTGACAAGGGTGATGGGCTGATCCTGTTCGGGGTGCGCGAACAAGGCAACTCGCATGATGACTTCGCGTACGTGCGACGCGTCATCGGGGCGCGCTATGCCATGACCGACAGCGACAATATCGAGTTCATCGAGGACCTTCACGACGTCTATGCGTTTGATCCCGCCGAGTATGAGGGCGTGAATCACGAGTGTGGTCTTTCGAGCCTGGAATATGACCCCTATCACGCACGCCTCTATCTGGTAACCAGCTTCGAGACCGAGCAGGGCAGTGAAGAGGTGATCGGGGGCTATCTGTGGGTGCTGTCGCTGGCCGACTTCCATGCAGGCAAATCCCCGACGCTGGTGACGCATGAGGATGGTCGCGTGCTGGAGTTCGAGCACAAGGCGGAGGGGCTTGCGGTACTGGATCGCGAACGGCTCTTCGTGGTCTATGACAATGATCGCAATCATGAGCTGGGTAGCGTGGATGAACGCGATGAGCGCCACTCCTGTGAAGCGCCCTATACGATGCTGGCGCTGGTCTGACGGCAGCTCGCTGGATCAGAGATCGGTTCACAGGCCGGGGGAATGATCTCACGGCTTTGGCACCGAAATGGGAGGCTTGACCGTCTTCGTGATGGCCTCCCTGATCACCTCTTTTAGCGTCGCTGTTATCGCCTGCATGATCACCGGATTTTGCTTGTTCAATTTCATGCTGAGTCGTCATTTCCCCGCCGGGATTGATGACGACAAAGCCCCGACATGCCTATGCATGTCGGGGCTTTTCATGATCGCACCTTCCCTGTGTCAATGCGCTTTGTCACACGACATCGAGTGGTGAATCCATTCTATTCAAGGCTTGAGATTACATGGCCTTGTAGAACAGATAATCGGCCTGGTACATCACGATTTCGACCTTGTCCTTGTGAGCATCATCACAGGCCATGTCAGGTGCGGCACCGCCCTGGGTATTGAGGCGCTGAACATAGGTGACGCCCTGCATATGCCCTTCACCTTCGGCCGGGTTGGCTTCGACCAGCTGCAGCGGAATATTGCCCTTGCCGTTGGGCTCAACCGCCAGCTGTGTGCCGGTGATCTTGGAGCCATCCATGGATTCCCAGGTGGCGGGCGGACCATAGTATTTGCCGACCTGCTTGCCATCGGCATCATTCAGGGCGGCATCCGGACCCTTGAAGACCCAGCCCATGGTGCCATCGTCCTTGGCTTCGCAGGCCCATTTGATCTTGCCGACACCGACGGTTTCCATGGCGACTTCGTTGCCTTTTGGCACCGTGACGCTCTCGGGAACCTCCATGGCTTGAGCCAGCGGGCTCAATGCGAGGGCAGCGAAAATACCAGAGATACAGGCGATTGTTTTCATCTTGACGACTCCGTAGACAGATAAGGTTCAGCTAGCGGTTGCAGGTGTGTCGTTGTCTCCCTTGCACTGTTCATAACGCTGGCCTTTCTCGTCTGGATGTCACGGGATCATATTTTTTTCGTGGTTTTTTCGTGGCCTGTTTTCAGCACCTATCAGCGGCGTCATGAAAAGAGACCAAAAGCGCAAAGCGGGCGAGGTGAAGGCCAGGTGGCAAGCAACAGGCCCAGATATACAGACGCCCCGCAGCACGAGGCTGCGGGGCGTCTGTGTGACGGCGTGAACCCTGAAGGATTCAGTCGTAATCGCGGGTGCCGCGAATCGGGTAGTCGTTATCCGGCTTGCGGATGAACTCGATGCCACCGACGAGAGTATCCAGATCAGGGCGCACGAAGGGCGCGTTGGCGATCTCCTGAATCTGGATCTTGCCTTCGCCATTGACGATGAAGAAGGCAGGCTCCGGGAAGTCGTGATCGGTTTCCTTTTCGCTGCGCGGCGTCGAGATGAACAGTCCCAGCGATTGCATCTGTTCGAGGGTCAGCCCATACGCGAGCGGGAAGTTGACCTCCAGCGACTCGCGATGCTGCGTGAGCTGCTGCTCATCATCGGCAGACACGGCGACCAGATCGACGCCCTGGGCGCTGAAGCGCTCGCGATAGCTCTCCAGCTTGTTGAGAAACTTGGTGCAGATCGGGCAATGCTTGCCGCGATAGACCACGACCAGCTGCCAGTCATGCTCGCCCTGGGGCTTGCCGAGGGTCAGTGCCTCACCGTCGCTGCGTTTGACCTGGATGGCCGGGAATTCACTGCCTGGATGAAGCTTGCGTGTATACATGCAATCTGGCTCCCTTTGGAAGATCACGGCGTTGGCTTTCATGTCATCGCTGATCAGGCGGCGGATATCACGTGTCTTTGATACCACGTGTCATCAATATCACGTGCCTGGATATCAAGCGCCTTGAATGACCAGCGACAGAATACGCCATGTGTCCCCCTTGAATGACGCCATTGTCAGGGTTTTCAAGGGGGCCCTTGGCGCAACGCGAGGGTGCGTACATCGCCAGGGGCCACCACGGGGCCGTTCGGGGTGCTTTTCAGCAGAGGATCAACCCAGGTAGCCGGTGTGATCCAGCAGGATGGTCGTGCCGATGCCGATCAGCACCAGGCCACCGATGATTTCCGCGCGCTTGCCGACCATCTTGCCCAGCACACCGCCCAGCATCACGCCGGTGGTGGCCATCACGAAGGTGGCGGTGCCGATCGCCAGCGCAGTGGTGACGATGTTCACGCCCGCAAAGGCAAGCCCGGCACCCACGGCCATGGCATCGATACTGGTGGAAAGGCCGGTCAACATCAGGCGGGGCAACGACTGCGGCGTGGTGCAGTCCTCGTCTTCCTCGTCCTTGGAAAGCCCCTCATGAATCATGTGCAGACCGAGCAGCAGCAGCAGGGCGAAGGCGATCCAGTGGTCCCACTGTTCGACGTAGACGGCCAGTGAGCGACCGATCAGCCAGCCGATCATGGGCGTGATGGCTTCGATGACCCCGAAGATGAGGCCGATACGCAGGGCGTCTTTCAGAGAGGGACGACGTATGGCGGCTCCCTTGCACAAGGCGGCAGCAAAGGCGTCGCAGGACATGGAGAAGGCGAGCAGAAATGTCGGTAGCAGAGGCATGAGTCAGGATGTTCCAGGCCGGTTGCGAGTCAATAACAGAAAGACACCACCGGCCGGAAGCGTCTGACTGTCATTGGTCTCGCCGAACCTCGTCCTGACTGATCACGGGCATGATCGGATAGGCGGGTCCTCGGTGCCACGGCAATGCCTGCCGACCATGTTGACATCCGAGACTCTCGTTGGGTGACGAGAGCGGGCTACTCCCCAAAAACTGGTGGCATACTAGCAACAAAATCTTGTCATTTCATCCCCTTGTGTCACGAGCGCTTGACCTTCATAACTTGTCTACCGAGTCAGAGCGGCACCAAGCCGACGTGTCTGACGTCACCGAAGTCTTGAAACTTCAGTCTTGAAGCTTCAACAGGATGCCAAGGAGTCAAGGGTATGAGCGACAGTTATCAGCCACCCAAGGTCTGGACATGGGAAAGCGAGAGTGGCGGCAAGTTCGCCAGTACCAATCGGCCGATCGCGGGCCCGACGCATGACAAGGAGCTGCCGGTCGGTGAGCATCCCTTCCAGCTTTACTCCATGGCGACACCCAACGGCGTGAAGGCCACCATCATGTTCGAGGAGCTGCTGGCGCTCGGGCATAGCGGCGCCGAATACGATGCCTGGCCGATCCGTATCGGCGAGGGCGATCAGTTCGGCAGTGATTTCGTCGCGATCAATCCCAATTCCAAGATTCCCGCGCTGATGGACAGAAGCGGCGAGACGCCGATTCGCGTGTTCGAATCCGGCTCCATCCTGCTGCATCTGGCCGAGAAGTTCGGCGCCTTGATCCCCAAAGACCCCGCCAAGCGTGTCGAAGTCATGAACTGGCTGTTCTGGCAGATGGGCTCTGCGCCGTACCTGGGCGGTGGTTTTGGCCACTTCTATGCTTACGCCCCGGAAAAGCTCGAGTACCCGATCAACCGCTTCGCGATGGAGACCAAGCGTCAACTGGACGTGCTGGATCGTCAGCTGGCCGACAATGCCTACATCGCCGGTGACGAATACAGCATCGCGGATATCGCCATCTACGCCTGGTATGGCGCACTTGTCGAAGGCAAGCTCTATGACGCTGCCGAGTTCCTCTCCGTGCAGGACTACACGCACGTGCAGCGCTGGGCCAAGTCGATTGCCGAACGCCCGGCGGTCAAGCGGGGTCGCATGGTCAATCGTTTCTGGGGAGAGCCGCAGGAGCAGTTGATCGAGCGCCACTCGGCGAGTGACTTCGAAACCAACACCGAAGACAAGCGTAGCGACTGATTATCGCGACGTGATCGTTAGACAGAGATCGTCTGGCAGTGACCGTCGAGTAATGACCTTCAAGCAATGCCCGTCGAGTAATGACTGCCGAGCAATGAGCGTTCAGTCACAGGAAGGGCTACCCATCGGGTAGCCCTTTTGCGTTCTGGCCAGTCGTCCGAGCAGGGCGCTTTCAGTCCTGACGGACCTTGAGCACGACCTTGCCCACGTGACCTTTCTGCTGGAAGACCTCCTGGGCGGTGGCTATCTCGGCCAGCGCGAAGGTGTCAGCGACCAGCGGCTTGATGTTGCCTTGCTCGATATGGCGCACGAGATTGGGGAAGACCTCCGGTTCCAGCACCGTGCAGCCGAAGAAGCTCAAGTCCTTCAGGTACAGCGTGCGCAGGTCGAGTTCCACCATCTCGCCACCGATGGCACCCGCGACGGCGTAGCGCCCCTTGTAGCCCAGGATATCCAGCAGTTGCGGCCATTGCGGGCCGCCCACCAGATCGATGACCACCTCGACACTGTGGCCCTTGAGCGCCTCGTCGAGAGGCTGATCGCGCAGCACGATGTCATCGGCTCCGAGATCGCGCAGGGCATCGGCCTTGGCCGCGCTGGTGACGGCAATCACATGGGCACCACGGGCCTTGGCGAGCTGGACGGCCGCGGAGCCGACCCCACCGGAGGCGCCGGTGATCAACACGCGCTCGCCCTTGGCAAGCTGTGCGCGAGTCAGCATGTTCTCGGCGGTGGAGTAGGAGCAGGGGAAGGAGGCGAGTTCCACATCGCTGAGTGAGCTCTCGACGCGCAGGGCATGGCGCGCCGCTACCCGGGTGTATTCGGCAAAGCCGCCATCGCATTCGGCGCCGATATACCAGGCGGACTCCAGCGTCTGGCCGTTGTGCTCCCTCAGGCAGGGCTCGATCAGCACACGCTCGCCGAGGCGCGTCTGGCTGACGTCTGAGCCGACCGCGACGATCTCGCCGCAGATATCGGCCCCCTGGATGCGCGGAAAATGGATCGGCTGCCCGGACCAGCTGGCATCCTCTGCCTCGCCATCGCCCTTGGAGTACCAGGCCAGCCGCGTGTTGAGGTCGGTATTGTTGACGCCAGCCGCGCCGACCCGCACCAGCACGTCACGCGGGCCGGGAGTCGGGCGAGGAATGTCGTCACGCACTTCCAGCACTTCCGGGCCGCCATGGCCGGTCAGGTAGACGCCGTGCATGCTGTCTTTGCTTGTGGCAAGTGAGCTCATCGGTGGGGTGCTCCCAACAGGGTCAGTGTGGTGGAAAGTGCGGCATCGATGGCCTTCTCGCCCAGCACCAGCCAGGCGGAGGAGGCGCCTTCATGGATCAGGAACAGCTCGGTGGCGAGGTCTGCGCGGCGGCTGCGTTGGCCGAGCCACTCGAGAATCTCGTGCTTGTGGCGGTCGACGGCCTCGCGCACCTGAAGGTTATCGGGAAAGGCCGCCAGGGCATTGACCGACATGCAGCCATTGGGCGCCTCGAACGCCATCCAGTGGCCCAGCCGCTGGTAGAGGTGGCTGAGCGCCGCAGCGCCATCCTCGGGCACTCCCTCTTCTAGGAAGGCCATATAGCGCTCGTGGCGATGCTGAAGCGCACCGATCACCATGCTCTCCTTGGAGGGGAAGTGGCGATAGAGGGTGCGCAGACTCACGTCTGACGCTGCCTTGAGCTCGGCAACACTCGGCTCTGCGAAGCCGCGCTGGCTGAAGAGCGTCTCCAGGCGGGCGGCGATATCGTGCTGAATCATGTCGGTGCCATGGTCGAATCAACGAGGGAGAGTGTTCGTTCTACTTGTGCAGGGTAGAGCGCCCATTCTCCCTGTGTCAATGCGGCGTTTCCAAAGCCTTGTGTCATTGCGCCCATGTTCTGACGTCGCGCATTGCGGGTGTGACGCTTCGATGTCAGTACAATTACGCAAATAGAAGTTTGCTGAGCGTTAAATAAGGCAAAGCTCAGGTCATTACGCGGAAAAATCACGCATTTTTCGTTGCGGTAGCATTTGATAAAGATTAGCATTCGCGACTCATTTACTGGCGCGGGGGGCGTCAGTCATGGCCACTTTCTGCTCATCGAGCAGAGGAAAGGTGTGGTTCAGCAGGACGCTGTCGCATCGCGTACAAAGGGTTTTCAGGTGCCAAATCATTCTCGGGATAGCGCTGCAAGCATGAACAAGGGACATTTCTCCTGCCTGATCTTCAGCCTGATGGCATTGCCGGCCACTTCGCTGGCGGCAGAGGGTGCCACCTCAAGCGAGTCGCCAGTCGCGAATTCGGTGATCGTGGTGACCGGAGAGCGTGAAGGCGAAGTGGCGCCGGGCAGCTACCGCGCCGAGGCCTCGAGCCTGGCCAACAAGCAGTCGGTGGACTTCCTCGAGCAGGCGCGCACCATCAATGTCGTGACCCAGCAGGTCATGCATGATTTCAATCTGGATGATCTGGAAGAGGCGCTGCAGCCGGTCGCGGGTATCCAGCTGGGCAACACCCTGGGGGGCACCGAAGACGGCTTCGTCAAGCGAGGCTTCGGCAGCAACAGTGATGGTTCGATGCTGATCGATGGCATCCGTCAGCCACGCCGTACCTACACCACGGCGACCGTGGACCGCGTCGAGGTGCTCAAGGGGCCGTCATCACTCTTCCAGGGCCAGCAGAACCCCGGCGGCGTGATCAACATGGTCACCAAGCGCCCGCAGTACGAGACGCACACCGAGATCAGTGGCGAGGTCAGCTCCTTCGGCGGTGGCAATACCACCCTGGACACCACCGGTCCCATCGAGGATACCGGCCTGGCCTATCGCTTCATCCTCTCGCATGAAGATGAAGACTCCTGGCGCGAGTACGGCAATGAGCGTCGCACCACCATCGCCCCTTCACTGCGTTGGGAAGGCGAGCACAGTAGTGCCCAGATCAGCTACGAGTACCAGGACTACGAGCTGGATATCGACCGTGGCACCGTCTTCTACAACGGCAGCGCCGCCAACGTCACGCGTGGCACGCGTTTCGATGAGTCCTGGAACCGCGTCTATGGCCATGACGAGTCCGTCAATGCCTGGTGGAAGCAGGAAGTCACCGACAACTGGGACATGAAGCTGACCTACGGCTGGACGCGTCGCCAGTACAGTGACGCGCGCGCCAATATCACCGACGTCAGTGACAGCGGCGATGTGACCGTGCGCGCCGAAGAGAACCAGGGCTATGATCGCAGCGAGCACTACACGGCGCTGGATGCCATGGGCGATGTCGAGATCGCGGGGCAGCGTCACCAGCTGGTCATCGGGGCGGACTACGAGACCACACGCGACTATCTGGATGAGCGCTATTTCGGCGATTCCGTCACGGTCTCCACCGTCACTGACGTGAACCACGGCCAGCTGGCCCAGGTGACCTCCGACGACATCAATACCTCGCGCAGCAATCGTCTCGACGAGACCCAGGCCATCGGGGTCTATGTCAGCGACCGCTGGTATCTGACCGACAAGTGGATTCTGGGCCTTGGCGGGCGCTACACCTGGTTCGATCAGCAGAGCGGGCAGGGCGAGGACTTCGTGTCCGACCCCGATTACAGCGACGATCTGTTCCTGCCTTCCGCGAATCTGCTCTATCGCATCGACGATGCCAGCTCCGCCTACATCAGCTACAGCGAATCCTTCGTGCCGAACGGCAGCGACAGTGACAGCGGCGAGAGCCTCGACCCCGAGCTCGGCAAGGGCTACGAGATCGGCTACAAGCGTCAGTGGAATCCGCGTCTGGCGACCTCCGTGGCGCTTTACCAGATCCGCAAGGAAAACGTCGCAGTCACTGACAATGGTGTGACTCGCACCATCGGTGAAGCCGGCTCGCAAGGCCTGGAATTCAGCCTCGAAGGGGCCCTGACGGACCGCACATCCTTGCTGTTCAGCTATGCCTACACCGATACCGAAGTGCTGGAGGATACCGAAGGCACCGAGGGCAATCGTCTGCCGAATGCGGCGCTCAACGCGGCCAGTCTCTATCTGGCACATGATCTGGCGATCGATCCGTCCTACGGCGAGTGGCGTGTCGGCGGTGGCGTGCGCTATGTCGGCGAGCGTGAAGGCGATGACGACAACAGCTTCTCGATGGATGCCTATACCGTCGCAGATGCCTTCGTCGGCTGGCGTCACGACTTCTTCGGCCCGGACACCGAATTCAAGCTGAATGCGAAGAACCTGTTCGATACGGGTTACTACTACGGCAGCGGCGGCGATACCCGCGTGCTGGTGGGTGACCCGATGGAAATCACCCTGTCGGCCAGCGTCGGCTGGTAATCCGGCTCCCTCTGGCTAGCTGACTCGCCAGGGGCGGCTAGATGCCAGGATAGTCACGGCATATAGACAGTCACGACATCCAGACAGGCAAGACAGACGATATAAGCCAGTTACGGAAGTCGGGTGAACTGATGATCTAGAAATAAAAAGGGGCGCACATCAGCGCCCTTTTTGTATGCGTTATCTAACGCCGAGGATCTTCACGCGCCATCTGTCGTCTTGAAGACCTTGTGACAGAAGCCGTCGATGCGGCTGGTAGACTGCTGGCATGATGCTCCGTGACTGACTGTCTTTGATCGCGTGTCTTCGATTGAGTGTCTTGGCGTGCCTGCCTCGGTGTTCCCTCTCGACATCACACCTCTGGAGAGCCCCATGCTCGAGTCGCTTCCTCTGGCCGATATTCGTGCCTTCGTCATGACGGCGGATCATGGCAGCTTCACCCGCGCCGCCGAGCAGTTGGGCGTGTCGCGGTCGCAGGTCTCCAAACAGGTGACTGCGCTTGAACAGGCACTGGGCGTGTCGCTGATGCAGCGTTCGACACGCTCGTTGCGACTCACCGAGAGCGGTCATCTGCTGCATGCCCAGTGTCGCAGTGCGTTGGGCGACATCACCCAGATCGTCACGCTGGTACGTGAGGAGCGCAATGCCATGCGCGGACGGCTGCGCATCAACAGCGTCGGCGGACCGATCGGCGAGCGGCTGCTGGCACCCGCCGTGCACGCCTTCATGCAGACCTGGCCGCAAGTGCAGGTGGAGCTGGATTTCAGCAGTCATCGCGTGAACCTGATTCGTGATGATTTCGATATCGCGCTGCGCATGGGCGCCCTCGAGGATGCCGACTTCATCGCGCGTCCGCTGATGACATTGCCCTACGTGGTGGTGGCCAGCCCCGACTATCTCGCTCGCCATGGCGCGCCGAATACGCCCGGCGAGCTGGTGGATCACCGCTGCCTGGTCGGCTCGGTCTCGCGCTGGTCCTTCACCGCACGCGGGGCAGAGTCTCGCGAATTGCAGGTGGATGTCGGGGCTCAGCTTGAGTGCCGCAACGGGCATGTGCTGGTCAGTGGTGCCATCGCCGGCAACGGCATCATTCGCGTGCCTAGGCTCTACTGTGAATCAGCCATCGCGCGAGGGGAGCTGCAGGAGTTGCTGAGTGACTGGCAGCCGGCGGATGTGCCGTTGTCATTGATCTATCATCGTGAGCGCCATCGCCCGCTGCGCACGGTGCGCTTGATCGAGCATCTGCTGGAATGGTTCGCGAGATAATATGCGCGCGTCTCTGAGCGCGGTATGCGTCATGCTGCAATACGGATGAGGCAAGGATTTGATGAAGGAAACATTGAGGCACATCATTATTATCGCCTAATATTCATCAAGTACTTTTTATCACGTGCTGTCTATCAAGTCCTTTTTAGCAAGTGCAGGGTCTTGGAAGAGCTGGTCTTCAAAACGGATATGAAGGCACGAGCTTGCGAGACGGATGTGAAACACAAATCTAAAAAAACGAACGAGAAATAGGCGTTCGTCACTCTGGGCTGATGCGACCCTATCTGGCGCATCGATCATGCGCCCCCTGATGACTCACGACCCTTGATAGGCAGATTGAACAGGGAGCCCCCATGAAACATGCCCTGTGCGCGACGCGATTCGCGCCCGCCGGTGATGCCCCCTTGCCGGATTACCTCTTCAAGCCGCCCCCCGGGGCGAAGACGCTCGAACCCGGGGTCCTGGCCCTGGCGCGCCTCCTTCATCGTCATCATGGTGATACCCTGGCGCATTCCTGGCGGGTAGCGGGGCTGACGGTATTTCTCTACGCAAGGCTGTTGCCGTCCGGTCAGCGCAAGGTGCCACTGCATGACCTGCATAGCGCGGCCTTGCTGCATGATATCGGCAAGGTCGGCATCTCGACGGAGCTTCTGAATGCCCCGCGTGCGCTCAGTGATGAGGAGCGTGTCACTATGCGCGATCATGCCAGTCATGGCGGACGCCTGTTGTTTACGCTGCGCGGCCCCCTGAGAGCGCTGGCCAGCCTGGTGGCGATTACCCACCACGAGGGCTGGAATGGCCAAGGGTATCCTGCCGGGTCCGCCGGGGGTGCCTTGCCACTGCATTGTCAGGTGGCCGCGATGATGGATGTCTTCGATGCCCTGGCCTCGCCGCGCGCCTACAAGCCGGGCTGGTCGTTGAAGCGTCTGGTCGGATTGTTCAGCGAGGAATCCGGCAAGCAGTTTGATCCTCGCCTGATTGCCCGCATGGCGCCGCTGTGGACATCGCTGCACGCCGAACATCGCCGTTTGTATGAGCAGACAAGCCAAAGGTGAGGCGGCGATGTCCGCACAAAAGGCAAAGCCCCCTGTCGAGAGTCTCGGCAGGGGGCTTTGTTACATCAGTACCCGCTAAAGGCGATCAGCGTGTCAAAAAGCCGCATCAGCAGCAGCGTTCACGCTTGATGGCGGCCCAGTCGGTGGTGGGGTGCTGGCGGCCGTGATTGCCGGCGTAAGCCGCGACCTTGGGCGACTCCCAGCCTGCGAGCACGTCGCCTTCCAGTCGATAGATCTCGACACCGAGCGGGTTGCAGGTCTCGAGCGGGTCACGCGCATCAGGGCCCCACAGGTCCACTGACAGATCGCCACCCGGGCAGCAGGACATCGCGCACAGCAGGTCCGTCTCGGCGAAGAACTCCAGGTAATCGCCCTTGCGTGCCGGGCAGGCCTTCATGAAGTACTTGTCTTCATTGTTGAGGCCGGTGCACTGGAAGATGTTGAGCACATCGTGGATATCGAATTCGGTCAGGCCCCAGGGCTCCACTGCGCGCACCAGATTGGAATGGCAGTGGTGATCGAAGTCCTCGCCGGTCAGCAGGCGATTGACGTAGGGGTCGCAGCGCGTGCCCAGCAGGTCATGCACGCGACCGCCTTCTGCATCGACGCCATAGTCGGCGAGGGTGTCATCGATGATGGTCGCCATCGGGCGCAGGTAGGGCAGTGTGGACCACAGGCGATCATAGGTACTGACATGTGCACGCTGCAGCTGGCGGGTGCGAGACGCCCACATGCGCTCACGCGGGTTTTGCAGGTTCCACATGTTGAAATCGCCGACCTGTGAACCCTCGGTGATCTTGATGCGCAGCACGTGGCCCGCCGGCACTTCCCACGCCAGGCCATCGCGCAGCGGCACGGTATGGGTCGCGACCAGGGTGCGCTCGGCCTTGCCTTCGGTGAGGCTGTCGTAGAAGTCGCGATCGACGTCCAGAATCGAACCCTTGCTGGCTTGATAGGCGGCAGGTACATCACTCATGACAGGACTCCTCGTGAGTCGAAATTGGATCTGATGACCAGGCCGGACTGCCTGGAATTCGCTGCCCGGCTGGGGGCTTTCGTGCACTGCCGGCAAGAGTCGTGGCCGGCAGTGGCGGTATCTGCAGGGCACAGGGGGAGGTTGTCGGTCCCACTGCGCGGGGTCATGCCTGTTCGCGGCGCCAGTGCTTCATCAGACGGTCGAAGCAGGCGCTGGCGGCAGGTTCTGCGTTCATGCGGCTGACGAGGACGACGGCGATCAGGGCGAACAGGAAGCCGGGTACGACCTCGAACATGTCGAATATCTCCAGCGGGCCGCCGCTCAGCGGCTTCCAGATCGCGACGGTAAGGGCACCGACCAGCAAGCCGGCGATGGCGCCATTGCGGGTCATGCCACGCCAGAACAGTGACAGCAGGATGACGGGACCGAAGGCGGCGCCGAAGCCACCCCAGGCGTAGGACACCAGGCCGAGGATGCTGCTGTCACGCTCGCTGCCCATCACGGTGGCGAGCAGTGCGATGCCGATCACGCTGGCACGGCTCAGCCAGACCAGCTCCTTCTGCGTTGCCTTGGGGTGAATCAGGCCACGGTAGATGTCTTCGGCGATGGCGCTGGAGCAGACCAGCAGCTGGGAATCGACGGTGCTCATGATCGCGGCCAGGACGCCGGCCAGAATGAAGCCTGCCACCCAGGGGTTGAGCATGATCTGGCTCAGGGAGATGAAGACACGCTCGCTGTCCGTGAGACCGCCACCCAGCTCACCGCCGAACCAGTAGTAACCCAGCACGCCCACTGATACTGCAGCCGCCATGGTGATGGCGGACCACAGCAGGGCGATACGCCGCGACACCTTGATATCTTCACGCTTGCGCACGGCCATGAAACGCACCACGACGTGTGGCTGGCCACAGTAGCCGATCGCCCAGCCGGCCAGCGACAGCATGCCCAGGAAGGTCACGCCTTCCATCAGGCCACCGATGGGGGCGACATCCTGCGCCGCTGCCGGGGCGGCTGCGCCATCGCCGAACAGCGCCACTGCCGTCATGGCAGCCACGGCACACAGCGAGGCGGCCATCATCAGGCCCTGGATGAGGTCGGTCCATGAGGCGGCGAGGAAGCCACCGAGGAAGGTATAGCCGACGATGACCAGCGCGCCCAACCACAGTGCGACGCGGTAATCGATGTCGAAGAGCCCTTCGAACAGCACGGCACCACCGACCAGACCCGCCGAGACATAGAAGGTGAAGAACACCAGCATGACCACGGAAGACAGGGTACGCAGCACGCGTGAGCGGTCTTCGAATCGCGCTTCCAGATAGTCCGGCACCGTCAGCGCATTGCCGGCCGCTTCGGTGAACACGCGCAGTCGCTCGGCGACCAGGGTCCAGTTCAGGTAGACGCCGACCAGGGTCCAGACCGCGATCCAGGCTTGCGAGAGGCCACCACTGAAGATGGCGCCGGGCAGGCCCATCAGGGCCCAGCCGCTGAGATCGGAGGCGCCGGCACTCAAGGCCGCGACGCTTGGCGGCAAGCCGCGTCCCCCGAGTATGTAATCCGACAGATTGTGGGTGATGCGATAGAAGTAGATGCCGATGCCCAGCATCAGCAGCAGATAGAGCCCGAACGACAGCAGGACAGGTAAGTTCATCCTAGGAGACCTCATGGTGACGCCGAGGCGTCTTGTTATTGTTCACCAGTGGTGTCGTGTTGCAGCAGGCTTACGCGGAACAAGCAGCGGGGAGCTGGCAATATCACTGACACCTTCACCTTAGCCATGAGGTGGATTGCAGAAAACTGACCATTTTTCGT
>CETM01059809.1_pt1 | contig 72879 bp, 63 predicted proteins | sample 361451 | NCBI WGS metagenome assembly CETM01 (sample SAMEA2622690, study PRJEB7988) | marine metagenome | isolation source: saline water (ENVO:00002010), including
CGCCGAGGCCGATGGTGAGGTCATCGGTGGCGCGATCTTCACGAGGCTGACCTACGACCAGGATGATCGCAGCGTCTTTGTACTCGGCCCAGTAGCGGTGGCGACCGAGAGGCAAGGCCAAGGTATTGGGCGCCAGCTGCTGATCTATGCTCTGCAGGCGCTGCGTGAGGCGGGAATCGACATCGCTGTGACCTATGGTGACCCGAGCTACTACTCGCGTGTTGGCTTTGCGCCGGTCACTGAGGCATTCATTCCCGCGCCGTTCAAGCTGCAATACCCCGAGGGCTGGCTCGCACAATCGCTCACGGAGACTGAGATAACGCCGCTGAAGGGAGCGGTGCACTGTGTCGAAGCGTTCAATGATCCAGCCTTCTGGTAAGAGGCGTACCAATCGGGCAAGGTGGACTGTCCATCTGCTGGTACCGGAGATGCCGCTCGCTCTTGGGATTAGGTGACTCTAATGACGTTTCCTGACACCGTTCTCCAGGCGCTGCCAACCGTCCGCATGGACACAGCTCCAGCTCAAACCTTCAGCGGCTCAATCCGGCTGAACTTGGTGGGGTTATAACAAAGATTCTTACGAATCATCGGCTTATTGGAAACATTGTCTCAACAAGATAGAGGAAATGAACACCATGCATACAATTCCAGTGCGAGCTCCTATCCTCACGACGTTGTCCGCCGTTCTCCTTTCAGCCGCAATGCTGACATCGGCTACAGCGACTGCTGAGACGAAGCTCAGCGGTGAGGCTATCGCCTCTGCCGTTAGCGGCCATTCCTATCAGGGCAGCATGAGTGCCCCGGATTCTGGCTTCAACGAATATTATGCGCCGGATGGCACCATTCATGGCGAAGGCTATACAGGCAATTGGACCACCCGCGAAGGGGAGATGTGCTTCGACTATGGCGAAGATACCACCTGCTATCAGGTCAGCATTGACGGACCCTCTATGGTGTTACGCCAAGACGGCACCATCAAAGGCAATGGCATGCTGATTGAAGGCAATACCGTTAACTAGGATGGGCTCGAGCATGCTCTGAGGTGGTCTCCGTGGCCCTTCTTCCTTCCCCTGGAGTCCGGGGTCACCGCCAGTATGAAAATTCCGCTACGTCGATCCTGGCAGCGGAAGATTCCACGAGAAAAAGAAACCCTTGCTCCTCAGAGTATGCCATCACCACGCTCAAGGACCACGATTAGGCGGGGGCTCAGTCGCCGAGCGTCCATCTCTAATAGGGGCAGGTGGCACTTTTTGTTTCCCGGCCGTTTGCTGCCACTTAACCTTTCACGCTGACTTCACCCCGCCTATTTCCCTGACAACCTTATGCATGTTGTCCATGCTGCCCACGAGTCGAGCCCATGCGCAGTCGGGGCAGGTTGTTCGTGTAGTGCCTCGGCATTGCGCGACGGGTTGAATAAGGCGCCTGCTACCATCATTACCTGATGTAGCGCCGTCGCATGCGCGAAGACGCCTGACTTCGTTTCCAACGACATCCATTCCACAGGAGGTTGCCTCATGGCCTTTGCACCCTCGAGCATGCAGCTCACCAGTTCCGCGTTCTCAGCCCACGGGGCAATTCCCGCTAAACACACCGGGGAAGGAGAGAACGTCTCGCCGGCTCTCAGCTGGAAAGACGCTCCTGAAGGCACCAAGGGTTTCGCGGTGATCTGCCATGACCCGGATGCACCGCTGGTACAGAACGGCAGCTATGGTTTCGTGCACTGGCTGCTCTACAACCTGCCGGCCGACACCATGTCGCTTGATGAGGCGACGACGGTGGGCACCAGCGGCGTCAACGATACCGGCAACAACGGCTACAGTGGCCCGATGCCCCCGGAAGGCCATGGTGATCACCTGTACTATTTCTGGGTGCTGGCGCTGGATTCGCCAACCGATCTGCCCGAAGGCCTGACGCAGCCCGAGCTGCTGACCAAGCTTGAGCCGCATATCCTGGGCATGAACCGCCTGGTCGGCACCTATCGCCGCGACTGAATCTCGCCTCAAACTCTTGAGCCTTCAGGCTCTTGTTGTGTGGTGATGGCCAGAGATGATCGTTGGTGATTAGCTTTGGCCGTCCTGAAAGGGCACGCCGCGCGACCGTTGAGCAGAGCGTTCAAGAGCGCGTTCAGACGCTTTTATAAGAACGTTCAGATGATTGTTTAGAAGCCTGTTTATGAAGCCTGTTCCGTTTAGCCCGTCGTCCTGAGGGATGCGATGGGCTGAACATCACGCCTGCCCCGGTTTGCCGGGGCGGGCGTTTTTGTTGTGGTGTCATGCTGGTGTCTCTGTGCTGCGCCTGGGCTATTACCAGTGAGCCATGGCATTGCAGCGGTAAGGCAAGTGGATATCAGCCGGCCCCTCATCTGCATGCTTATCTATGCCTGCCTCCGCAACCTGAAGCAGAGCTACACTCAGCGTAGTCAAGGCCGATTGCCGTGGGCTAGCTGCCCACTCAGAGCCGAGTCTCCATTCATGACATCCGGAAGGTACATTCATGAGCACTCTCGTTGAAGATCGCGACCTGGGATCGTCCCGCGACTGCCCGGTCGTCGATGGCAAGCACCAGATTCAGCACGTTAGGCCTCGAACCGCCGAGGTCGGGGGAATCCCCATCAACCGTGTACTGCCCTCGCGGCAACGCCGCTTGGTGGGCGCCTGGTGCTTCCTCGATCATGCCGGGCCGAGCGTCTTCAAGGGCGACTCCCGCGGGTTGCGGGTCGGCCCCCACCCGCACATCGGCTTGCAGACGTTCACCTGGATGATCGAGGGTGAGATCCTGCATCGCGACAGCCAGGGCAACCAGCAGGTGATACGTCCCGGCCAGGTCAATCTGATGACCGCAGGGCGAGGCATTAGCCACACCGAAGAATCGTTGCCCGGCGAGACACATCTACATGCCGCTCAGTTGTGGATCGCGCTGCCTGAAGCGGATCGCCGCACCGATCCGCGCTTCGATCATTATCCCGAGCTGCCGTCCTGGGAAGAGCAGGGCGTCGCCTTCACGTTGCTGACCGGCGAGTTCGATGGCCGGCGGGCGCCGACGCTGGCTTTCTCGCCGCTGGTGGGGTTGGATCTGGCCAGCCGAGAGGCCAGCACCCTGCGGCTCTCGCTGCGGGCAGACTTCGAGTACGGCGTGTTGCCCCTCGAAGGCGAACTGGGTATCGAGGGCGATACGTTTGCGACCAACGAGCTGGCCTATCTGGGCTGCGGGCGAGAGGCGGTCACCCTGTCACTCCCGGCAGGTGGTCGTGTCATCCTGGTCGGCGGCGAACCGCTGGACGAGGAGATCCTCATCTGGTGGAACTTCGTTGGCCACAGCAAGGCCGAGATTGCAGAGGCGCAGCAGGACTGGGAAGCCGGCAGCGAGCGCTTCGGCAGCATCCCCGATTACGAAGGCGGCCCCCTTACGCCGCCACCGCTGCCTTGGAAACTATAGCGAGCGAGACTCACGCTCCACACACTGCCGTGGGCGGCGAAGCACACTACAAAGGACGGCAAGCGATGAAGCATGACCGAACGCCACCTTGCAGCGCCATCGTCGCTCGGTGAAGGCGTTACCATCCGTATCCCGCACCGGTTCAACCCCTATCTCATCGGTTCAACCCCTATCTAACCTGGCTATTTCCACTTGATGCTGCAGCCGATCGACGGCATCTGGTCCAGGTTCGGGGCATCGCCCGAGAGCACCGAATCGGCAGCGGCTCGTAAGTCCTTGCCGGTTACCGGCAGGTCTTTGTTGGGGCGGCTGGAATCGAATTGGCCGTGGTAGGCCAGCCGGTGGTATCGATCGAACAGGAAGAAGTCGGGCGTGCAGGCGGCATCAAAGTCGTAGGCCACCCTCTGCGTTTCATCGACCAGGTAGGGAAAGGTGTAGCCGCGCCGGCGCGCCTCTTCGATCATGTGCTCGGGGCTGTCATCGGGATGCTTAGTGAAGTCGTTGCTGTTGATAGCGACGACCTCGAGTCCATGACCGTGATACTCCTTAGCGAAGTCGGATAATGCATAGGCGATGTGCTTAACGAACGGGCAGTGATTGCAGATAAAGGCCACCAGCAAGGGGCTGTCAATGAACTGCTTACTGCTGAACGACTTGCCGTGGGCATCCCGAAGGTCGAAGGCCGGCATGGGGCAGCCCAGTTGGATTACCTTTGATGATGTAAGCGACATGGCGATTCACCCTCCTGATCCATAGGTGCATAAAAGCGGTGATGAGCCATGCCTAAAGCGTAGCAAACTCGAAGAGCGGCCTAAGCTCGGTGAAGACTAGTGGCGTCGTGGTTCAGGCGGAATCAAGCAGCTGGGCAGGCTCTCGCGTAGCGAACGGGGGATGATGCCCAGGTCGGAGAAGGTACCGACATGACGGCCGACGATGTTGTTCTGCGTCAGCAGCGACAGCTGGTCGTGAGTCAGCGGCGGGTTCGGCAAGGGCGAGAGCAAGGTGGCTAGTACCTGCCATATCGGCATGGGAATGGGCACCAACGGGCGATCACGGCGTAAGTGGGCCATCACTAGCATGATGATGTCGCGATAGCGCATCGTGTCCTCGCCGCCCAGTTCGAAGAGCCGCCAGGCAGGTGGCCGTGATCCCAGCATTTTTCCCACCGCGCGGGCGACATCTCGCACATGGACGGGTTGGAGCTGCACCTTGCCCTGGCCAAAGAGGGGAATCGCTGGCAAGCGAGTGAGCTTTTCCAATGCTGACAGGAAGGCGTCATCGGGCCCGAATAGCACGCTGGGGCGCAGCAGCGTGGCCTTGGGGAAGGCCTTGAGCACGGCCGCTTCGCCCCGGGCGCGGGCGCTTACATAGCGGGACGCCGAGTGTTCGTCGACCCCGATTCCAGAAACATGTACCAGCCGGCTGATGCCGGCCTCGCGGGCGAGCCTTGCCAAGCGGCCGGCTGCCTCGACGTGTATGGCATCAAACGTCAGCCGGCGCGATTCCACATACAGGCTTACCGCATTGACGACGCCACTGGCCCCTTCCAGCGCCTTGGCGACGCTGACTTCATCCTGGATGTTAGCCCTGCAGAGCGTGATGGGGTCGCCATCATCGATATCCTCGGGCAGGCGAGGTGATCGGGCGGCAATGCGCACGCTGTGGCCGGCTTCCAGCAGTTCACGCACGATAGCTCGGCCCAGAAAACCGGTGCCGCCGAAGACAGTGATCGGGCCGTCGGGCATGTGCTCTCTCATCGGGCCGGCATGGGTTGGGTTGGTAGGGTGTGGTCTGGCATGGCGGGGGTTAGCCCATCAGGTCGAGCAGTCGCTCCACGGCCAGCAACAGTTGGCGACGTGGCTGGGCACCTTCGAGGATGCCGGCATGCTCGCCGTTAAGCGAGAAGCGTAGCCCCGGCACGCCTTGAATACCCAGTTGCTGAGCTGTCCGCTGGTCAGCCAGTACTTGCTCGCGATAGCGCCTTTCATCCAGCGCTTTCTCGAGTGACCCGCCATCCAAATCAAGGTCCTTTGTTACCGCCACCAGTGCCGTCGGATCTGCCAGGTCCAGGCTGTCTTCGAAAAAGCCACGAAACAGTGCCGAGCGCAGGGCATCGGCGCTGTCGAGCTTATCGCCGGTGGTGGTCATTTCGCCAGCGCGCTTGGCATCGACGTCTCTGGCCCAGGCGGTCGCCTCATGAGCCAGCCGAGAGCGCGGCTGGATGCGTGGCAAGCGCAGCGTCATGCCGCGTTCTTCGGCCATGGGGTAAACGGCACGTGCCCAAGTATCGTGCAGATAGTCGCCGTCTGGCTCTAGCGTCGGCGCAGGCTCTGGGCGGAGTTCGAAGGCCCGCCAGCGAATGTCGACTGCCTCACCGAAGCGGGCTTTTAGCGCCGCCAGTTCGGGCTCCTCCAGATAGCAGAAGGGGCAGACATAGTCGCTGAACACATCGATGGTGATGCGAGGTGAGCTCATGGGGTGCCTCGTCGCGTAAATATCGCCACACCTTAGCCCGCCAGCTCCTTTCAGCCAAATGCGTTCCTGACGCATCGGCTCCAGCCGTTTGATATGCCGAGCTCCGTGAGGGCTCACCAGATGGCCGCGATTAGTGCGCGGCGTTGACTTTTTTAGCGGGCTTAATATTATTGTCATATTTTTATGCGTCGTCCCGCTTATTGTTTCATACTTGGCTAAAGGGACTCGAAAGCCTCAGGGCAATGATGGGCATGGAAGACGAATGACCGCTGGACTGCGGTGTCGTGAAGGCAACAAGGAAAGCCGTTGACGTATTTTATTCCAGATGTCTCCGATCAGGCAGCGCTTGAGCTCAATGACAGCCTGCGTATTGGCCGGGGGAACAAGCGTGACTGTTACGTCCATCCGGGCGATGCCGGTCAATGCATCAAGGTGGCGCGCCATCAGGATCGCCTCGAAGAGTGCCAAGAACAGAGCATCGTGGAGTGGTTCTATCTCAATCACCTCAAAGAGCGGCAAGTGCCGCTGACACACATCGTCGATTGCTATGGTTGGGTGAATACCCGCCAGGGCGCAGGGCTCGCCTTGGAGCGCGTTCAGCAAGATTGTGGAAGATCGGCGCTAACGCTGCGTGAGGCGCTGCACCAAGGGCAGCTGAACCGCGCGCAACTTGTGCGAATGCTGTCTGAGCTGAAGAGCTGGGCGACCAAGTACGCTGTGGTCATTGCGGACTTGAATACCGATAACCTCATGGTCCGCCCCGGTGATGATGAGAGTGGTGCCAGCTTAGTTCTGGTGGATGGATTCGGAAGCCGCAAGCCTGACTGGAAATTCACGCTCTATCAGCGCTGCCTGCCCTTTTCTCGAATCAAGACTCAGCGGCAGTGGAAACGCCAGGAAGTTACCCTGTTCGATACAGTGGATGAGATATGTGCGTGAGGTGACATCCCTGCGCTGGGTGTGTCAATCGGCTGTCAGGTGAATGCCGTCACATCACAGAATGAGCGCTTGCCCTCGCTCCGCAGGGCCTTCTATCCCCGGCTGTTTCTCCTTCTGCCACCTTTCCTTAGGCAACCCCACCCAGGGGTATCTCAACGTCTGCGGTCTCATCATGAGCCTTTCCGTGCACTGATCTATAGTGAGGCATGCGCCTGACGCTGGAGGCGCTGCTTGAGCAGGGAGGGCACGCAGCGCATCACGGTCTGCTATGTGCCGGGCAGTGAAGCGGCCAGTAACTCTTACGAAAGCCTGGGATTTCACGAGATCGGCAAGAGCAATGGTGAGGTGGTCGCAGAGATCATAGCGCGAGGTGGCTAAGGGCTCATGCTCGTCTGTCGCTGTGAGGCTTCACTCCCCGTTCAGGGTGGCGAGAATCCGCCGTGAACCGCCATGGTCACGATGCTCGCCGAGCCACACTCCCTGCCAGGTGCCGAGCGCCAGGCGGCCGTTTCTCACCGCAAGCGTCAGCTGCGTGCCGAACAGGCTGGCGCCGATATGGCCAGGCATGTCGTCCGGCCCTTCCATCGTGTGTCGAAAGAAAGGCAGGTCGCCCGGTGCGATATGGCGCAGGAAAGCGTCCATGTCGTGGCGTACGTCAGGGTCGGCATTCTCGTTCAGGGTAAGCGAGGCCGAGGTGTGCATCAGCTGCAAGTGCACCAGGCCGACGCGGCATTCGGCTAGGTCGGCAAGGCCGTCCTCAATGTCGCCTGTGATCAGGTGAAAGCCCCGCGAGCGAGGGGCGAGGCGAATCTCGTGCTGTTGCCACATGGGGATGACTCCTGGCGTTCAGATGGTGGGGGGGCGATCGTTGATCAGCTGCCATAGCTGATCGGCGGTGGTAGCGCCATCGCCGGGCTGTCGGTAGCAGGCCACGACCAGCTTGGGGCCGCCGAGGGTCTCCACCAGCGACACCAGTTTACCCGCCTCCAGGTCCTCCTCAATGAGCCCGTGTGGCAGCCAGCTGATTCCCAGGCCTGCCAGGGATAACTCGCGTATGCCGAGCGTGAAGGCCGTTTCGCACACCAGCTCGACATCATAGCGGCGCTGAAGGTTGAGTTGATAGGGCGTGGCCAGCACGCTGCCCAGAAAGCTGCTGGCGTCGTAGCCAATTACTGGCAGGCGGGTCTCTGTCACGAGATCGAACACCGGCCGGCCTAGCCGGTCTGCGGCGCAGACGGGTATCAATTGTTCCGTCCCCAGTGGGACGCGTTCTATCTCAGCGCGCTCAGTGAACAGCGGCGAGCCCTCCAACTCGCTACACAGCAATAAGTCGGCCTCTCCCCTCTGAAAGTCACGAATGCAGTCGCTGCGATCTGCTGACCTGACCTGCAGGCGTGCGGCAGGAGCCCGGTGGCGGAAGTGACGAAGCAGCCGGGGCAGGTAGCTGACGGTCAAGGTGTGTTGGGTTGTCATGATGGCCCTGGGGCCGTGCAGCGCATCGGCGCGGATCCGACTGCGCATAGCGTAGAGTCGGGCCAGCCAATCCCGTAGTGGCGCCTCATAGGCCTGGGCATGGTCGGTGAGAGACAGCCGTGCCGAGTGGCGATCGATCAATTCGACCCCCAGCCAATCCTCCAGTTGCCGAATGCGTCGTGAAAACGCCGGCTGTGTGACATGCCGACGTTCGGCGGCTTGCGAAAAGGTACCCGCCTCGATCAGCGCAAGAAAGTCTTCAATCCACTCGATTTTCATATCGATCGTCTGGCGTGTTTTCAGGATGTAGTCATTCGGTCGTGGTATGCAAAAAAGTAACATCTTCCGAGTATCTTGGCATTGGTCCAGGCGGAGCGATAGGCAGTAGCTTTTGGGAAGACCGGTCAGTGGCGAATCGCGGTTCGCCTTCCTTTTGACGATGGTCGTCATGAGAGCACGCTTATGCAAAAAATTTCTCGCCTGGAGGCACGTATGCACCTTTCCCGCTTTCCCCGCATTCGGCTGGGTCACTTACCGACGCCGCTGGAACCCATGGACAACCTCAGCCGCCTGCTGGGTGGTCCCCGCCTGTGGATCAAGCGCGACGACTGCACCGGCCTGTCTACCGGCGGCAACAAGACCCGCAAGCTTGAGTTCCTGATGGCCGATGCTGTGGAGAAGGGCGCCGATACCATCATCACGCAGGGTGCGACCCAGTCGAACCATGCCCGTCAGACAGTGGCGGCGGCCTGCAAGCTGGGGCTCGAGTGCCACATCCTCCTTGAGGACCGCACCGGCAGCGACGATCCCGCCTACAACTACAACGGCAACGTCTTCCTCGATCAGTTGCACGGTGCCACCGTCAGTAAACGCCCCGGCGGCGCCGACATGCCGGCCGAGATGGAAGGGCTGGCCGACAAGCTCAGGAGCCAGGGCAAGACGCCCTACATCATCCCGGGGGGCGGTTCCAACGAGATCGGTGCCCTGGGTTACGTCAACGCGGCCCTGGAGCTCTTGTCTCAGGCCAATGATATGGGCCTGCAGGTCGACCACCTGGTCCATGCCACCGGCAGTGCCGGTACCCAGGCTGGCCTGGTAACGGGGCTGGCCGCCTGCAATACCGGCATTCCGGTGCTCGGTGTCGGCGTCCGGGCACCCAAGGAAAAGCAGGAAGCCAACGTCTTCGCTCTGGCCCAGAAGACCGAAGCCAAGCTCGGCCTATCCGGTGTCGTGGCGCGCGAGGATGTGGTGGCCAACTGCGACTATGTCGGAGAGGGATACGGCATCCCGACCGAGAGCATGGTCGAGGCGGTATCATTGCTGGCCCGTCACGAGGGTATCCTGCTCGACCCGGTCTACTCCGGCAAAGGCATGGCGGGCCTGATCGACCTGATTCGCAAGGGCCACTTCAAGGAAGGCGATAACGTCGTCTTCCTGCATACCGGCGGAAGCGTTGCCCTGTTTGGCTACCCTGATGCCTTCGGTTTTCCCGACTATCAGGCGTGATTGCCGATAGTCGTGACCCCAACGGTTCACGACCCCGACTGATCCTGTGCCTTGGGTGACTCTCCATGTCGCCCAGCAACTTGGCTCCATGATGGAGAGAACCATGACCATTCGACATCTCAAGTCAGCGGAGGGCGCCGAGAGCGTCGCCGCCGAAGATCACCGCGTCACTACCGCGGTGCAGCAAATGCTCGACGATATTCGTGAACGCGGCGAAGTCGCCGTGCGCGAGTACGCCGAGAAGTTCGATGGCTGGAGCGGCGATTTCGTACTTGACGATGAAAAGCGCCAGCGCCTAATCGATAGCGTGCCTCAGTCGGTCAAGGATGACATCGACTTCGCTCATCGCCAGGTTCGCCGCTTCGCCGAGGCCCAGCGCGATAGCCTCACCTCTTTCGAGATCGAGACCGAGCCCGGCGTGCTGCTTGGTCAGCGAGTGCTGCCGGTTGACTGCGCTGGCTGCTACATCCCCGGCGGCCGTTACGCCCATGCCGCCTCGGCTCTGATGAGCGTGGCGACGGCCAAGGCGGCCGGCGTGCCTCATGTCGTGGCCTGCTCCCCGCCCCGCGGCGACAGCATCAACCCGGCGGTGGTCTATGCGCTGCACGTGGCCGGCGCCGATATGATCCTTGAGATGGGAGGCGTGCACGCTATGGCGAGCATGGCCTTCGGCCTGTTCGGCGGGCGCGAGGCCGACATTCTGGTCGGCCCGGGCAACGCCTATGTGGCCGAGGCCAAGCGCCTGTTGTTCGGTCAAGTCGGCATCGACGTGTTCGCCGGCCCGACCGAGTCGGCCATCATCGCCGATGACTCGGCGGATGCCATGACTATCGCCGTCGACCTGGTCTCCCAGGCCGAGCATGGCACCAACTCGCCGGTATGGCTCTTCACCACCAGTGAGGCGCTTGGCCGCAAAGTCATCGAATTGGTGCCCAAGGTCGCCAACGACATGCCCAACGCCGACGTCATTCACGCCGCTTGGTGCGACCATGGCGAGGTGGTTCTGGGCGACACCCGCGAAGAGGTCGTCGAGGTGAGCGATCGCTATGCCTGCGAGCATTTGCAGGTCATGTGCGAGGACCTCGACTGGTGGAAGGCGCATCTCAGCAACTATGGCTCGTTGTTCCTCGGCGAGGGGAGCACCGTGACCCATGGCGACAAGTGCTCGGGCACTAACCACATCCTGCCGACCAAGCGGGCGGGCCGGTATAGCGGTGGCCTAAATGTGCACAAGTTCATGAAGGTGCTGACCACCCAGCAACTCAGCGAGGAAGCCAACCGGACCTTCAGTGCTGTGGGCTCGCGGATCTCGCGCACCGAGGGCATGGAAGGCCACGCACGGGCTTGCGACTGGCGTCTGAACAAGTACTTCCCCGACGAAGACTGGGGCTTCCCCGTCCATCGCCAGCAGCGTTATTGAGGTAGACCCCATGCGTCGTTTCTCGAAATCCTTCACCCAGCAAGAGCCGATTTCCGAGGCCGGGATCGAGGCCGCGGTGGCGGTGATGCGCAGCGGGCGGCTGCATCGCTATAACCTAGCCGAGGGCGAGCAGGGCGAAACTGCCTTGCTGGAGCAGGAGTTTGCCGCCGATCTCGGGGTGCCCTTCGCCTTGGCCTGTGCCTCCGGGGGCTATGCGCTGCAGCTGGCGCTGCGTGCCTGCGGGCTCGAGCGCGGCGAGATGGTGTTGTGCAATGCCTTCACCCTGTCGCCGGTGCCGGGCAGCATTCACGCTGCGGGCGGCGAGGCCGTGCTGGTGGACATCCGCGAGGACACCACTGTCGATCCCGAGGACCTGGCCGCCGCGGCGAAGGAGAGCGGGGCGCGCTTCTTCCTACTCTCGCATATGCGCGGCCATATCGGTGACATGGACGCCATCATGGCGGTTTGCGAGGACCACGGCCTCACTTTGATTGAGGACTGTGCGCACACCATGGGCGCCCGCTTCGCCGACCGGCCGAGCGGCACCTTCGGCAAGGTGGGCTGCTTCAGCACCCAGACCTACAAGCACCTCAACTCGGGGGAGGGCGGTTTGCTGAGCACGTCGGACTCCGAGGTGATGCGCCGGGCGGTGGTCATGTCCGGATCCTACATGCTCTATGACCGCCACCTGGCAGCACCGGATGCCGAGACGTTCGACGAGACCCGGCTGGTGACGCCCAATATGAGCGGGCGGATGGACAATCTACGGGCAGCGCTGTTGCGCCCGCAACTGACCGAGCTAGAGGCGCGCAAGACGCGCTGGAATGCACTCTATCGCCGTTTGGAAGCCGGCCTGGCCGAGATACCCGCTGTCCAGACCATTCCCCGACACGGGATCGAAGACTTTGTGGGCAGCTCGATCCAGTTCGGGCTGCCGTCGTTGCCTCGCGACCGGATCGCTCAGTTCGTAGCGGGCTGCGAGGCGCGTGGCATTCCCCTCAAGTGGTACGGCAAGGCGCAACCGGAGGATTACACCAGCCGCTATGACAGCTGGGGCTACCTTCCCGCGACCCGTCCACTGCCGAATGCCGATCGCATCCTGACCACGCTATGCGATCTGCGACTGCCATTGACGTTCGATGAAAGGGACTGTGACGACATTGCCCAGCTTATGGGTGACGCCATGGATCAGGCAACTGACCCTACTACCCCCGCGTAGTTCGTAGTAGATACACGCATCCGATGCAGACTGGAGTAACAACAATGTTCAAGAAAACTCTTATCACCAGCGCTATTTTTGCAGCGATGACCGCACAGGTCGCCCAGGCCGAGACGACCTTCAAGGTGGGCATGGGAGACCCCATCGATTCCGACCAGGGGGCATTGGCCCAGCGTTTCGAGCAACTCGTAGAGGAATTCTCCGATGGTGAGATGCAAGTGGAGTTGTTCCCCGGCGGGCAGCTCGGCTCCGAGACGGGCATGATCCAGGATACCCGCATCGGCAAACTGGACTTTGCGCTGGTCGGCGTGGGCAACCTGACGCCCTATGCCCCGCGGCTTGGCGCCCTGACCATGCCCTACGCGATTCGCAGCCATGCTGATGCGGTCAAGGCCACCACCGGCCCGCTCGCCGACCGCTGGAATGGCATTGCCGAAGAGGAAGCGGGCGTGCACATCGTCAGCTGGCTCTACTCCAACTTCCGCTACCTCACCAACTCGCAGCGTCCCGTGACCACCCTGGAGGACATCGAGGGGCTCAAGATACGGGTACCGCAGAACGAGTTGATGCTGGCCACCTATGAGGCTTGGGGCGCCAGCCCGATCAGCATGTCCTGGCCCGAGGTGTTCACCGGCCTGCAGCAAGGGGTGATCGATGGGCAGGACAACCCCTACATCGTCAACTACACGATGAAATTCCACGAGGTGCAGGATTACCTCACCGAGGTGCATTACCAGTACTCCCTGCAGCCAATCGTGATGGGCGTGCGGACCTACGAGAAGCTCTCCGACGAAGAGCGCGCGATCATCGACCGGGCCGGCCTCGAGGCTCAGCTCTACGCGCTGCAGTTCCAGCTGACCGAGGCCTCCAAGGCCCGCGCCGGCATGGAAGCGGAGGGCGTCAAGGTCTCGACGCTGGAGGACGAGGACGAATGGGTGCGCATCGCCAAGGAAGAAGTCTGGCCGGAGTTCTATGACGAGATCGGCGGTCAGGAAGCCTTCGAGGAAATGCAAAAGGCATTGGGCCACTGAATGAGGCTTGGCCGGGCGGCGCTTCGTCGTCCGGCCTAGCTCACCATGCCCTCCCACTGGGGAAGGAGGCTTTCGTGTTAGCAAAGCTCAATCATATTGAAGACTACGCCTGCCGTTTCCTGCTCGGGGTGTTCGTCGTGCTGCTGTTCGTCCAGGTGGTCATGAGGGTGACACTCGGTATCGGCATGGCCTGGATCGAAGAACTGGCCCGCTATGCTTTCATCTGGTTCGTCTTTCTTGGAGCGGCTCATGCAGCGCACCTGGGTGCACACAACCGCTTGCAGACGCATATCAAGATGATGCCTAAGCGCATCGCTAACACCCTGCTGCTGTTGGTCGACCTGATCTGGGTGGGCTTTTGCCTGGTGCTGGCTTGGAAGAGCCTGGATCTGATCGGGCTGCTGCTGGAATTTCCGTATGACTCGCCGGCTCTCGGCTGGTCGCTGGCCTACGTCTACTTCGTTTTTCCCATTGCCTTCGTGCTGATGGCCTTTCGTGTTCTGCAGGTGCAGTACCTGAAGCTGGTCAAGGGCATTGAGCCCGGCGACGTCGAGCAGCAGGAAGTCAGCAAGATCACCGATGGGGACTCCAACGCAACTGGGGATTCCGCTTCGACCAAGGCAAAGGGGTAAGCATAATGGCCGCAACGGTACTGTTTTCCATGTTCGGCGCGCTGCTGTTATTCGGTGCGCCCATCGTGGTGGCCCTCGGGGTTGCCTCCATGGCGGTCTACGTCCTTAGCGGCGATGACCTCAGCTCCCTGATCGAGCTGGCCTTTTCCGCCATCAATTCGTTTCCGCTCATGGCACTGCCCTCGTTCATTCTCGCCGGCGCCTTGATGGGGGATGCCGGCATCGCCCGGCGCTTGATCCGCATTGCCGAGGAACTGGCGGGGCCGGCCGCCGGCGGGCTGGGGGCGGCCGCGGTGATGGCTTGCATGTTCTTCGGTGCGATTTCCGGGTCCGGGCCGGCGACGACCGCCGCGGTCGGGATGCTGGTGATTCCGGCGATGATCGAACGCGGCTACGGGCGGAGCTACCCCGCGGCGATCACTGCGACGGCCGGGGGGCTCGGTGTCGTCATTCCTCCCAGCATGCCGCTGGTCATCTATGGCGTCACCGCCAACGAGTCCATCTCGGCGCTGTTCATGGCGGGGGTGATTCCCGGGGTCATGCTCGGTGGGGGGCTGATCGTGGCCAACTACATTACCGCCAAGCGCAACGGCTACCAGACCGAAGGCACGGGCTACGACCTCAAGCGCATCGTCAAGGTGCTGAAGGATGGCTTCTGGTCGATCATGGCACCGGTGGTGATCCTCGGGGGCATCTATTCGGGCATGTTCACGCCCACGGAAGCCGCAGTGGTTTCCATCTTCTATGCCCTGTTCGTCGGCGTCTTCATCCATAAGGAATCCTCGCTGCGCGGGCTCAATGAGGCCTTCCAGAGCACGACCTGGCTGACCGGTCGCGTGCTGATCATCATGTTCACCGCCACCGCTTTCGGGCGCATCCTGGTCGAGAATCACATCCCGGCGATGATCGCCCAGGGCATCCTCCAGATCACCGATAGCCTGTGGTTGGTATGGATCTTGGTGATCGGCTTCTTGCTGATCGTGGGCATGTTCATCGAGATCCTCGCCACCATCATGATCGTCACCCCGGTGCTGCTGCCGGTGATGGTGGAACTCGGCGTCGATCCGGTCCAGTTCGGTATCGTCCTGGTGGTCAGCCTCGGTATCGGTTTCTCGACCCCGCCCTTGGGCGAGAACATGTTCATCAGTTCCAGCATTGCGAACGTCTCCATCGAGCGTATCGCCGTGCGCGCCCTGCCGCTGGTGGGCTCCATGGTGGTGATTGCGCTGCTACTGGCGTTCTTCCCCCAGCTTTCCCTGTGGCTGCCCGACAAGCTCGGCTTCTGACAACGATTCGATAGGCGAACCATGACGACATTTGACCGCGATACCGCTGCCTTGGCATCAGACGGCCATACCATGGTCGGGGTGCTCGGCGGGATGGGCCCCGACGCCACCGTGACCTTCATGCAACGGGTCATCGATGCCACGCCCGCCGAGGACGATATCGATCACGTCCACCTGCTGGTGGACAACAACCCCAAGGTGCCGTCGCGCATCAAGGCCTTGATCGATGGCGACGGCGAGAACCCGGGGCCCACGATCGCCGCCATGGCGCGCCGCCTCGAGCAGGCCGGCGCCGCCTTCCTGGTGATGCCCTGCAACACCGCGCACTACTACTGGCAGTACGCCCAGGATGCCGTCGACATTCCGGTCTGGCACATCGTCGCGCGCACGCTGGACACCATCGCCGAGCGCACCCCGGGGGCGAAAGTGGGCATGCTCTGCTCGCCGGCCCTGCGCAAGATCGGCCTCTATGAGGGGTTCGTCGAGGCGCGGGGGTTGTCCCTGGTCTATCCCGATGACGAAGCGCGTGTCCTCGAGGTGATCCGCGCCGTCAAGCGCGGGCAGGGGCGACATCCCGAGACGCTCGCGGCCTTTACTCAGGCCGCCGATGAGCTCCAGGCGCAAGGCGCCGAGGTGCTGGTGCTGGCCTGCACCGAACTGTCGGTGATCGGCGATGCCCTGGATATCGCCATGCCCGTCGTCGACAGCGTTCAGGTTCTGGCCGAGCAGGTCGTGGCGGCGGCCGAGGGGCGCTGACGCCCGCTTCCCTGCGCCATTCGGCGCATCGACTGGCCGGGCGCCGCCGCCCGGCACGGTGATTCCCATTTTCTCGTCCGGTTGGGGCGCTTCCCCTGGATCGGCTGGCGCCGAGCCGGGTAGGGGACGCTCGTCCGCGAGAACCTTGCAAGGACTCAATGACCATGAAACCACACACATTCACTGCGCCTACGCCGTCCTGGCGAGGTCGATTCATTCGTCGGCTCGGCGAGTTTCGCCCCGTGGGGCGGGGCTTGCTGGTATGCGTCACCATTGCGCTCGCCACCACCTTCATCGCCGACCACTATGGGGGGCCGACGCTGCTCTATGCCCTGTTGTTCGGCATGTCGCTGCATTTCCTGAGCGAGGAAGGGCGCTGCCGCGAGGGCATCGAGTTCGCCGCTCGCACCGTATTGCGGCTCGGCGTGGCCTTGTTGGGGGCACGCATGACCCTGGAGCAGGTGGGCGACTTGGGGCTAGGGCCGGTGCTGACCGTGGTGGGTGCCGTGGCGCTGGTCATCGTCATGGGGGCGGTGATGGCGCGAGTACTCGGGCTGAGCCGTGACCTTGGCTTGCTGACCGGCGGCGCCGTGGCCATCTGCGGGGCCTCGGCGGCCTTGGCCCTGTCGGCGGTGATGCCGCGACACGAGACCAGCGAGCGCAACACCATCCTCACGGTGGTGGGGGTGACTACGCTATCCACCATGGCGATGGTGATCTACCCGTTGATCGCCGGGGGACTAGAGCTCGCCAATGCCCAGGCCGGCATCTTCCTGGGGGGCACCATCCATGATGTGGCTCAGGTCGTGGGGGCCGGCTACATGATCTCCGAGCAGACCGGTGATACCTCGACGCTGGTCAAGCTGGTTCGGGTAGCCATGCTGGTGCCGGTGGTGATGGTCTTCATGTGGCTGTTCCGCCGGTCGCGCCAGGACGCGGGCTCGGCCACCAAGGTGCCGATGTTACCGGGTTTCCTGATCGGATTTGTGGTCTTGGTGGTGATCAACAGCCTGGGGCTGATTCCCAACGTCTTGAACGAAGGGATGTCGAGCCTGTCTCGCTGGTGCCTGGTCACCGCCATCGCGGCGCTGGGCATCAAGACCTCTTTCCAGAAGTTGGCGGTGGTGGGCTGGAAGCCGGTGATCCTGATGGCGTTGGAGACGCTGCTGCTGCTCGCCGTCGTGCTCGGTGTGGTCATGCTCGGTGGGCTGGGTGCCTAGCCTCGACTGTGCCGGAAGGTCCTACGTAAGCGAAGAGCCGTTATCGGGCCGCAAGGAGCTATTCGCTCCTTGCGGCTTCGTCATCTTACGAAGATGCACTAGCCTGGTAGCGCTCCAGGGCCTGCTTGGCCGTTTCCTGCCACTTGCCCGGCAGAGCGGCGGCCTGTTCGAGGGCCGTGCGGGCTTCCTGCTGCTGACCGAGGCTGTGAAGCGTCAGGCCCAAGTTGAGCCATGCGGCAGCAAGCTCCGGGTCGTGCAGGGTGGCAAACCGGAAGGCATCGGCGGCGCCGGCTCGGTCATCGCTTGCGTAGCGCGCATTGCCGAGCCCAAACCAGCCCATGGCGAGCCCCGGCCAACGCTCGACGAGTGCCTCCCAACTGGGTTGTAGTTCAACCGCGCCCTGCACCCGCTCGGCATCACTGATGGCGCTAAGTGCTGCCTCGGCGGAGATGCCGCGAGGAATGTCGCCGGGCGGCAGGGCGACCATTGCCCAGCGGTCGCTGCGGGCCCAGGTGGCGTCAAAGGTGGAGAGCGCCATGTCCTGGCCGGGCTTGAAGCCAGTGTGCAGCCGAATCGTTTCCTCGTCGAGGTCATAGCCGATGGCTACGGCGTAATGCCAGAGCGGGGCGATCGGCAGCGACAGGTTCTGCATGACCACCACCGGTTGGCCGGCGGCCAGCGTCTCGAGCAGCGATTCGATGTCATTGTCGAGCACGAAGGGAACGCGTCCCTGGCGGCGCGCCGTCGCAAGCATTTCCGGCTGCACACTGCCCTGGCGGTTGGGCAGGAACAGCTGGGGGATCAGGGCATCGACGCCTATCTCCACGCCGCTGTCGTTGAGCACCATGGCGAGCGCTGCCGGGCCGCACTGATAGTCGCGCTGGCCGAAGAAGGGAACATCCGCGATGCTCGTCTGTTGAGGAATGCCGAGTCGCTCGGGGCTCGAGATGCGCGGCGTGCTGGCACAGCCGGCCAGCAGCAGAAGGCTTAGCACACAAAGCAGAACGCCCGCAGCGCGGGCGTTCGGCAAGTGCCAAATCGATAGGCGTGTCATACGATCAACGCACGAACGGATAGACATTGGTCAGGCCCAGGATATCGGTGACCAGCAGGATCACGAACACCGCGAACAGGGCGCCAACCACGCTGGCACCAGCCGGCATTTCGTCGAGCTGATTGGCCATCTGGGACACTTCCTCGTCGGACAGTGCCGCCACGCGGGCCTTTACCTCCGCCGGCTGAACGCCTTGCAGCAGCAGTTGCTGCTGAACGTCTTCACGGGCTAGCAGCTCGTTGATGCGTTCCCGATCGGAGGCCACTTGCGAAGCGCTGAGGGCATCCTGAGTCGAGACCAGGCCGTTGGCCTGTGTGGCCGGCACGGATGCCACGGCCGGCAGGCTGCCCAGTACCAGGAAGGCAATCAACAGCGGGCTAATGACGCGAGCGAGTTTCTTCATCATGGAATGATCCTTGTTGCTGAATTGGCTTTTGGCTTCTTCTTGATGATCCGAGACGTCCAGGTCTTGGGAACGATCTTTCGACACGCGATGCGCTTCCAGTATACGGGGAGATAACGATGATTTTCATGCTTTTTTGCATGCGCTTGAGAGGGGTATGCCCCCTCGCCCTGATGACGAGCGTGGCGGTTTATTAACTCAGGGTATGGTCATATAGATAAGGCTAACTTCACTTTCCTGATCCACTTTGACAGACTCCTGCACTCTTTTTGTGCAGAGGCGGGTGAGTGAAGACATATCTCTCGAAAATGCGCGGCGAACCCATTCAGCGTCCCCGCGCCTGCTGGCGGGATGCGCTATGGTCCTGGATAGGCGCTTTCGCTGGCATGCTGGCCATCAGCTGGCTGAGTGCGCACTGGTTGAGCAGCCAGCTGCTGATCGTGGGATCCTTTGGCGCGACCTCCGTGCTGATTTATGCCGTTCCGGCAAGCCCCCTGGCGCAGCCCCGCAATGTACTCATGGGCAGCATACTCTCCGCCATGGTGGGGGTGGGCTGCTTCCAATTGGTGGGGGAAACGGCGGTGGCCGTGGCGCTGTCGGTATCGCTGGCCATCCTGGTCATGCAGCTAACGCACACTGTGCATCCTCCCGGTGCCGCCGCGGCGCTGATCGCTGTCATCGGCGGCCCTGAGGTACATGCGCTGGGGTGGTGGTATCCACTGTTGCCGGTGGGTATCGGCTGCGCCCTGATGTTGGGGGTGGCGATCTTGGTCAACAACCTGGCGCGTCACCGGCGTTATCCGGTTCACTGGCGCTGAGCCGTATGGCTGGTATCAGCGATAGCCGGCCATCAGCTCGCGTACCAGCGGGGTGTCGGCGTCTCGGTGAGTGGGCAGTTCGAAGCGGGCTCTGGCAATGGCGGTGCGCGACAGTCGAGCCTCGATCAGCATCTCTCGATCCTCGGCCAGCGCCAGAGTCTCGCCTCTTGGGCCCAGAATGCGTGAGCCGCCCCAGAAGTGGCTCCCCCCCTCGGGGCCGAAGCGATTGGCCATGATCACCGGCGTGCCATAGGTCATGGCATAGAAGTGCAGGTTGATGGCCCAGTTCTGTTCGTTGGAGAAGTCGTCGCTGACGATGCCGGATGCCGAGTTGATCGGCGCGCACAGCACCGTGGGCCTGGCCAGCAGGGCGGCATGCACCAGGCCGGGGTTCCACAGGTCGGCGCAGATCAGCGAGGTCGCGGACCAGCCCGGGCGGACGTCCACGTGGTTAAGCTCGCTGCCGTGAGTGAAGAGCTTACCTTCCTCGAGGCCGCCGTAAGTCGGCAGGTTCAGCTTCCGGTGCACGGCCTGTAGCGCGCCATGCTGACAAATCGCCAGGGCATTGTAGTACTCGCCGGGGCTCGCTTCCTCGACGAAGCCAACCACCACCTGCATATCGCCGGCTGCCTGGGCGAGGTCCGCAAGCCGCGGGTCCTCGGCCGGGCAGGCCAATTCGATCACCTGGTTGCCCAGGCCATAGCCGGTCAGCGAAAGTTCGGGAAATACCAATAGCTCGAGCCCGGCGTGGCGGGCCTTGGCAATCATGTCCAGGTGGCGCTCGAGGTTGGCATCGACATCGCCCAGGGTGGCGTTGATCTGGGCGGCGCCGACGCGCAGGTGATCCTGATAGTGCATGGTCGAATCTCGATGTGGGATGACGGTAGGTGGGAGCGACGAGCCATCGCCGTCGATCATCGCACTCGCATGGCGGTGCTTCAAGGTTCGCTCAGCAGGGCCAGCAGGTCGCTTGCGGGGCGCGCCTCCAGGCTCATCACCACCTCGCGCAGCCGCGTCGCTCTGCTTCCTAGTACGGGCTCCGCCAGTGCCTGATACTTGGCGATCACCTCGGCATCCGTGAGGGGCGTGTCCGGGTTGCCGCGGGCCTCCGCGTCGGCGCTTTCGATCACTTCGCCGCTATCGAGATGCAGCCTGGCACGAGCCCAGCGCTCGGCGGGAAAGCGGGCGTTGAAGGCCTCATCCTCATGAATCTCCACCTTGCTGGCCAGGGCCTTGAGGTCCGGGGCGTTTAGCTCGTCGCAGACGCCGGCGACATCCACGCTGCCGCGGCCAAGCGCGCAGGCCACCGACCAGGGCAGGCTGTATTGGGCCTGCTCGGTGGTGGCGGGATGGGTCACATGCAGGCGCTTGCCCTCGTGGAAGGTGATGATCTCGATGCGCTCGATCCTCGCCGGGTCGCGCTTATCGGCCCGTAGCGCCAGCACGGCTTCTACCGCAGGTTGCGCCCAGCGACACACCGGATAGGCCTTGAAGTACTGTTCATGCAGGTACCAGCGTTCGCCCAGGTCCTGCCAGATAGAGGCTACCTGAGGCGCCGTTATGGTCAGCGCCGGGGCGCCGGTGAAGCCATCTTCGGCCAGCAGGGCCGCCGAGATGCCGGTCATGGCACCCCAGCCGGAACCGTCCTTGAGCATCGTCGGATGGTCGATGCAGCGCATCATCTGGCTGCGCGGGCCATAGAACTCGGCGATGCCGAGTGCGTGATGCAGGGTCTCGATGCCGAAGCCGCGCAGGCGAGCGGCCACTGCCGCGACGCCAAGCGCGTTCCAGGCGCCCGAGGTGTGGTAGTCCGGGCTGGTGGCGTGCAGGGCAATCCCCGCGCGGGTGGCGATCTCGTAGCCGTAGACGAGCAGGGCAAGAAAGTCGCGTCCCGACAGCCTGGCGACCTCGGGCAGGGCCAGCAGGCCGGGTAGCAGGGCCACGCCTGAATGTCCCTTGGTCAGCACCTGGCCGTCGTGGGCATCGAGGGCATCGATCAGCCAGGCGCCGTGCAAGGCGACGCCGGTGGGTGAGGCCCGCCCGGTTGCGAACAGCAGCGGACGGTCGCCACCGTGCTGGCTGGTCACGAAGCGCACGGCCTTGTCGGCCAGCGCTGTGCGGGTGGCGCCAGCGGCGACGCCCAGCAAGTCGAGCAGGCAGCGCTTGGCCTGGTGCAGGTCGGCCTCGCCGAGGATCGAAAGATCGACCCGGCACATCCAGTCGAGTGGGTCCAGCTCCTTTGTGGGCCCGTGCGCGGTGAGTTCCTGTTTCGTCAGCTCCGGCATGGCAGTGATCTCGTAAGCAAGGCGGGTGGCAAAAAGAAGGCCGCCCCTCAGGGCGGCCTTCGAGACGATCGCGCAAGCGGGGCGGCACCCGCTCAGGCGTCGATCACAGCAGGTCGTGCTCCTTGAGGAAGCCTTCGGCGACCCGCTCGATGGTTTCTTTCTCGACGTCGACCTGGGCATTGAGGCTGGACATGGTGTCATCGTCGAGCAGGCTGGAAAGCTTGCCCATCTGGCCCTCGAGCTTAGGGTTGGCCGCGAGGGTTTCTTCTCGCACCACCGGGGTCAACGCATAGGCCGGGAAGTAGTTCTGGTCGTCTTCGAGCACCTGGAAGTTGAAGGCCGGAATGCGGCCATCGGTAGCGAATACCAGGCCGACGTCGACCTGGCTGTCACGCAGGGCCTGGTAGACCAGGCCGGAATCCATGCGCTTGACGTCGCCGCGGCCGACGCGGAAGTCATAGGCTTGCTGCAGGGGGCGCCAGCCGTCCTCGCGGGCATAGAACTCGGCATTCAGGGCGAAGGTCAGGCCTTCGTCGTCGTTGACCGCCTGGGCAAGGTCGGAAAGGGTCTTGATGCCACGTTCCTGGGCATCGTCTTCACGCATGGCCAGGGCGTAGGTGTTGTTGGCGTCGGAGGGCGCCAGCCAGACCAGGCCCTTCTCGGCGTCGAGCTCCTTGACACGCGTGTAGGTGTCTTCCGGCGACAGGCGCTCGGTGACGTCGTTGTAGTTGATCAGCGAGGTACCGGTGTATTCCCAGTAGAGGTCGATCTGGCCGTTTTCCTGGGCCTGACGCAGCACGGCGGAGCCCATGCCGGAACGTTTCTCGACGTCATAGCCCAGTCCGTCGAGATACTGGCTGGTCATGCTGGCAAGGATTTGTTGCTCGGTGAAGTTCTTGCCACCCACCACGATCTCGTTGGCTTGGGCGGTCGCCAGGGTGCCGGCCAGTGCGGCGCCGGTGAGCAGGGTCATCAAGGTTTTCATGGTGTCGCTCCTGTCTGTGATGTGTCGGTCATTAATTATTGGTGGTGAATGACGAGGCGTCAGTCATGCGTCTTGTCGTAGGTCATGCGTCCTTGCCGGGCTTGGGTTCCTGCATCAGGCCCGGCTCGGGTTCACACCCCTTGGCACCAGCAGGAAAGCGCTGACGGCGATCAACATATCCACCACGATCGCCAGCAAGGCCGTGGGGATGGCGCCGGAGAGCATCATGACCGGGTCATAGAGATCGATGCCGGTGAAGATCAGCTCGCCAAGGCCACCGGCCCCGATCAAAAAGGCCAGTGGCACGGTGCCGACGTTGATGGCCAGTGCCGTGCGGATACCGGCAAAAATGACATACAGGGCATTGGGTAGCTCGACCCTTAGCAGCCGCTGGGTGGGCGACATGCCGATCCCTGCCGCGGCTTCCTTGAGAGCCGGCGAAACGCCCTTGAGCCCCGTGTAGGTGTTGCGCGTGATCGGCAACAGTGTCGCCACGAATAGCCCGAATACGGCAGGCACGGTGCCGATGCCCAGGAAGCTCATCGACAACGCCAGCACCGCAAGTGTGGGAATGGTGGTGCCCACGTTGAGCACCTGCATCGCGGATTCGGCAACCTTTTCCATGCTGGGGCGCGATAGCAGGGTGCCCAGTGGAATGGCGACAATAATCGCCAGGCTGCCAGAGATGGCGGTCAGCCACAGGTGCTGCACGGCCAGGTACTGGATGTCTGGTATGTAGAAGATGAAGTCGTCGATCACGCCACTGGACTGGCTCCAGACCCCAGCCACGAAGACGGCCACCAGCACCAGCAGGCGCATTGCCCCAGAGAGGTTCAGCGTCGGCATGGATTACTCCTTGTCGGCCGGTGACAGCGATGCCGCGGCATCCAGAGTGGCCTGGTCGCGAGAGTGAGTCCGATAGCGCGACCCCAGGTGGTGGGTAATCGCCCGCTGGGTGATCTGGCCGACGATGCGACCATCGTTATCGACGCAGGCTACCCAGGTCATGTCGTTGGCAAACATCAGCGAGGCGACCTTGCGCAGGTCGTCGTCGAGGCTGACCACCACTGGCACGCTCTGGAAGTGGTCCCGGCAATGCCCCTTGGTGGTGCGGGCCACGGCGGCGTTGATGATGCCCACCGGTTGGCGCTTGTCGTTCACCATTACGATGCTGTTTTGATAGCCGTATTCTTCGATGCGCTTGAGCGCCGTCTCGAGGGTATCGTCCGGGCGAACCAGCCCGATCTCGTCGCTGGCCAGGTCGCGCACCTTGACCAGGTTGAGGCGCTTGAGGGCCCGATCCTCACCGAGGAAGGACTCGACGAAGTCGTTCTTGGGCGCGGCGAGCAGCTCGTCAGGCTCCGAGTACTGGACCAGCTTGCCGGCCCGGAAGATGGCGATGCGGTCACCCATCTTGATCGCTTCGTCGATGTCGTGGCTGACGAACATGATCGTCTTCTTGAGGTCCTGCTGCATCTTCAGGAATTCGTCCTGAATCACTGCCCGATTGATCGGGTCAATGGCGCCGAAGGGTTCGTCCATCAGCATCACGGGGGGATCGGCGGCCAGCGCCCGGGCCACGCCGATACGCTGCTGTTGGCCGCCGGAAAGCTCGCTTGGATAGCGCTTGAGGAAGGCGTCCGGCTCCAGCGCGATCATGCGCATCATTTCCCGTGCGCGCTCCCGGTACTTGGCCTTGTCCCAGCCCAGCAGCTTGGGGACCACGGTAATGTTTTCCTCGATGGTCATGTTGGGGAACAGACCGATCTGCTGGATCACGTAGCCGATATTGCGGCGCAGGTCCTGGGTATCGAGGCTGGTGGTGTCCTCACCATTGATGAACACCTTGCCCGATGTCGGGCGGACGATGCGGTTGATCATCTTCAGGGTGGTGGTCTTGCCGCAGCCGGAGGGGCCGAGCAGGATGCAGATTTCACCGCTCGGGACTTCCATGCTGATGTGGTCAGCGGCGGTCACGGCGCCCTTGGGCGTGTCGAAGACCTTGGTCAGGTTATCGAGTCGAATCATGAAGCGGTCCTTGTCTGGTCGGCAGAATGTGGCACGAATGACGGCTCAGGTGGTGGCGGCGGCGCGCTCCATGCCCTTGGGCGTCAGGCGCTTCTGCAGCGCCAGCAGTGAGTAGTCGACGATGATCGCCAGCACGCTGACGGCCACGGCGCCGAGGATCAGCTGGCGCGGATCGGACTGAGAAATACCGCGGCTGATGAAGGTGCCGAGCCCGCCCGCGCCGATGTAGGCGGCAATGGCCATAACGCCGATGTTGAGCACCACGGCGGTGCGCACGCCGGCCATGATCACCGGCACGGCGAGCGGGATCTCGACCATGCGCAGGCGCTGGTTCTGGCTCATGCCGATGCCGCGAGCGGCCTCGCGCAGGGCCGGGTCGACGTTATTGATGGCGGTGTAGGTGTTGCGAATGATCGGTAGCTGCGAATAGAGCAGCACCGCGATGACCGCCGGCATATAACCGATGCCCTGTCCGATGATGGACAGAATCGGGATCATGATGCCGAACAGCGCGATGGAAGGAATCGTCACGATGATCGAGGCGATGTAGAGCACGGTCTTGGCGGCGCGCTCATTCTTGGTGATGGCGATGCCGATCGGCACTCCCGTCAGGGTCGCGATGCCGACCGCTACACCCACCAGCGAGATATGCTCAATGGTGCGGGTCAGCAAGAGCTCCAGATTGTCCAGAGCATATTGAAACAGTTCCAAGCGTCGTCTCCTTGATTATTGTGTCTCAAGGCCGGCAGGCGTTCGCCGGCCCGGGATGACGGTGCTGTGCACTCGGGCCAGCGCCGATAATCACGCGGACAGGGGGTGCCGGCGCGGGAACGGGCTAAGCGTAGCAGAGCGGCATAGCCAATTGTTATCGATATGGATGACGATACAAAATGCCAATTATTGCTGATGGTGATTCAAGCGCATAAGCGACCGCTTACTGTGTGCCGCTTCATGATGTTGCGCAAGGGGAAAAGAGGAGGGCGAGGTAGGAGGCTCGAGGCGCTGGGACCAGTGATCAGTGGTCATATCAGCCGTCAGGCTTTCTCTATATGCTCAATGCGTGAAGGGATTGGCAACTTTGCCGCAATGCGTCGCAATGGAAGGTATCCGGTGTCGTGAACACAGAGCATCCCGTTATCGATACTCCTATCGACACTCCTCAGGCAGTCGCCAATTTCGAGGCGGCCCTTGAGCAGTTCAGACAGGCCCGTACGACGGACCCCAAGGCCTCTAGCAACGCGGTGCTGGAGTCGGCCAGGGTCGTCATGACGACGAGCGAGGGGCTGGAAGCACTTTATGCTCGCGTCTCGGATGTAGAGGAGGCGGGAGTCTTCACCGGACGAGATTGGGCACAGCCTTCCATCCTGCAGCCAGTGTTGGCGGTGCGTTCATTGCGACAAAGCAGCGCCGAGATCACGGTCATTGAGGCGCTCAGCGAGCTTCGCCTGCTGGCGGTGGTATCAGGTGACTACTTTCATTCAGGTATTTCTGCCGAACAGGCCAGGAATTTCCTGACCCAGGTGATGGCCCTGAATCTGGACCTGTTGGCCGGGCAAATGAGCGAGGCGGACCGCGAACGCCCACAGGCGCTGGGGGCCATCGTCCAGTCGCTGTATCAATACCTGCTTGCCCGGCTGGGCTATGAAAGCATTCTCGCCAGTCTGGTCGACGAAGTCAGACGCCTGCTGGTTCAACGCCCGATTCAGACCGACAGCATCAAGGAAATGATCGGCCAGATTGCCAAGTGCCTCTTTGACCCGAATATCGAAACCGCTGGTACAGAGGGAGCTGCGCGTCTGGTCAGCGCACTCTTTGGGCCCACTCCGGGCTGCCGCGAAGATCCGGGCGTGACGGTGTATCTCGAGCGCCTGGGGGCCATGGACCGAGACACGCTGGCCGACGAGGCGGGTGCCTTTGCGCATGCGATGCATGAAACGGGACTGGTATCGGCGTATCACGCGGTCTTTCTGCGTCATCTGCGCGGCAAGTTCGACGATTTGATCCCCGACGCCTTGGGGCTGAGCATGACGGGCCTCGATGCCCTGCAATGCTACAGCGCGCTGGTGTACCGGCTGATGGATGAGGCTATTTTTGCTGAAACCAGTCAGGCCGTATATGGCCTGGTCATGATGCTCGAACGTGGCACCTTCTTCGCGCCAACGGTCGCCGCCGGGCTGTGGCGGCAAATCGAACTCAAGCTGTCCGCCGCGACCTCGGAAACCTTGACAGGCGTCTTTGGCGACGCGCACCCACCACGGGTTTACCTGCTTGCCGGCGTGCTGAGTATTCTGGGCCTGCCGCTGGGTGTCGGGCAGGGCAACAACCCTACCTGTCAGTCGGTGATTGGTTTGTCCATGTGGGCCGATAACGACCCGGACTATCTATTGCAGCTCGTCGCCTGGGCGGCGCGTGATGATGAGGTACTGACGCGGTTCGAGGGCCAGCAGATATCGTCCAAGGGGTTGGAGTCTGGCCTCGCCAAGGAGTCCCCGCTGGATGTCGATGCCGTGTCCCTGATTCTGGTACCGCATCTTGATCGCCTCTACATGGAAATGGGGCGTCTTTGCGGTGAGCGTGACGATGACCTACACCGCTGGATCAATCCGGAATTCTACGGCTGGTGGGTGGGTCACGGTTTCCGTGTGGTGGTCAACATCGACACCGGTAACATCGATGACTACGAGGGATTCATTCGTCAGTTCTATGCCAGTTATCACCCTTATTACAACGGCCATATGCCAGTGATCCACCCCCAGCCCGCTGGTATCGCCGTCACTGACAGTGGGGGGCGCTATGTGGGTCGACACGCCATCACCATCTTGCGCGTGGCGTTGGACGCCAAGGACGCAATGCGCGTCTACTTCTATAACCCCAACAATGATAGCGGCCAGGACTGGGGGCAAGGCATCGTCTGCGCGATTCAGGGCAACGATGAGCTGAACGGCGAGGCGTCACTGCCCATCGCCGAGTTTGCCTCGCGGCTTTACGTCTATCACCTGGACCCGCTGGAGCTTGGAGACGTCAACGCCGTTCCCGAGGAAGAAGTGGCCCGTGTCATGGAGTTAGGCCGAACCAGTTGGGCGGTGGACGTCTAGGCGTTGGCGCTGCGGAGCAGCGCCTCATTTGGTGCAGACTTCCAGAAGGCGTTATGAAGGTAAGGCAAGATCAGGGTCAGCCAACTTTGTAGGACTGCGGCGATTCCGCCAGCAGGCCGCGACCGCCGGCCAGGGTCAGCGCCAGGTCGTGGAGGCCGTCCCACAGCGGGACGGCACCGGCGCCCTTGATGGCGAGATCCAGACGCTGGGAAAACAGCAGCAGCTTGTGCAGGCGCTTGACCGGCAGCCGGTTCAGGGACTGCTGGTAGGCAGGGCGCCGCTTGTCGAAGATCGGCGGCTTCTGGGCCTTGCAGGCATGCTCGAAGCTCTGGCCCTGATCGAGGTGCTGATAGAGCGAGAGCAGGATGCGCAGCTCGCGGGTCAGCGCCCACAGCACGATGGGCGCCTCGAGGCCCTCGCGCTGCAGGCTCTTGAGGATCCGCGAGGCGCGTTCCCGCTCGCCCCGCAGGCAGGCATCGCTCAGGGTGAAGACATCGTAGCGGGCGCTGTCTTCCACCCCCTGGGTGATCGCGGCCACATCGAGCCTGGCGCCTCGCGGCAACAGCAGCGCGAGCTTCTGCAGCTCCTGGTCGGCGGCCAGCAGGTTGCCCTCGGTGCGCTCGCCGAGCAGGCGGGCGGCTTCCATATCCATGCTCAGGCCATGGTGGCTGGCGCGATCGCGCATCCAAAAACCGAGGCGCTGGTGGTCCACCGGCCATACCGGTACGAAGAGTCCGGCCTTGTCCAACGCCTTGAACCACTTGCTCTGCTGCTGCCGGCGGTCGAGCTTGTCGGCCATGATCAAGAGCAGGTTGTCGCTGCCCTTCATCTGATCGGCGTAGGCCTCCAGCGCCTTGCCGCCTTCCTGGCCGGGGGCCTGGCCACCCAGGCGAAGCTCGATGAGTTTCGACGAAGCGAACAGCGACAGGCTGGCGGCGGATTCGGTGAGCCGCCCCCACTGGAAGCCGTTCTCGACGTGCAGCACCTCGCGTTCCTCGATGCCGGCCTGGCGGGCGGCAGTGCGCACGGCATCGCAGGCTTCCATATGGATCAGCGGCTCGTCGCCGGCGACGATCACGACCGGCGGCAGGCCCTTGGCTAGCGCCGGGGGCAGCTTGTCGGGAAATACCTTCATACGGCCCTACCTAAAACCTGTCTGCGCTCGCCCATACGGCGTTAAAAGCTCGCTCAAAATACTCATTTACTCCTTTGTAAACTCCGTTTACTCACGAGCTTTTGCCTGGTCTGGCCTTCGCTCGCCGAGGTTTCGAGGCAGGGCCTTGACTATCATTGCTCGGCCAGTGGCCGCAGCCGCTCGAGAAGCTGGCGGGCGGCGGCCTCGCGTAGTCTCTCCCTGGCGGCACGACGCGTGTCATCCTGGGCCAGCAGATCGTTGTCGTTGACGCTGATGCGTTGGCTGACGTTGAGGGTCTGCTGGTCGAGCAGGTAGGCATCGTTGGCCTGGCGCTGCACCGAGAAGGGCACCGTCAGGGTCAGGTCGATGTCGCGACTGCCGGCGCCGGCCATGCCTCGGTTGGTCTCGTTGATGGTTGCTCGCCCCAGGTTGAGGCGCAGGGCGGCCTGATCGTCGATCTGAGTACCGGCACGGGTCAGCGCCTTGCGCACCACGGGGGTGAGGTCATCATTGGCGCCGGCCAGCGCCAAGGCGTCCAGGGCGGGGATGGACTCGCCATAGCCCCGCAGTTGAAAGCCACAGCCGCTGAGGCCAAGCCCCAGCACACTCACGGCGGCCGCGCCCATGGCGACCTTGAGACCCTGCTTCAGAAAGCGGCGGCGTTGCATGATCGACTCCCTCGTGTGCTTGACCGGCTGAACCGACAACCTTTTCTCACCCATCCGTTATCCAGCAATCCGTGACCCGGCAATGTGTTAGCCAGCAGTCCGTTAGCCAGCGGTCCGTTAGCCAACAACGATATTGACCAGCTTGCCCGGCACCACGATGACCTTGCGCACCGTCTTGTCTTCGAGGTGACGCTGGACGTTCTCGGCGGCCATGGCCTGAGCCTCGATGGCGGCCTTGTCGGCGTCGGCGGGCACTTCGAGGCGGGCGCGCAGCTTGCCGTTGACCTGCACCACCAGCTCGATGGAGTCACGGGCCAGCGCGGATTCGTCGAATGCCGGCCAGCTGGCGTCGATCACCGGTTCGTCGTGACCCAGTTCGGCCCACAGGCCGTGACAGGCGTGCGGGGTGATCGGTGAAAGCAGCAGCACGCAGGCCTCGACCGCTTCGCGGGCGACCGCCAACCCCAGCGGGCTGGCATTTTCCCCGTCGTTCTGGAAGCGGCCGATGGCGTTGGTCAGCTCCATCACCGCGGCGATGGCGGTATTGAAGGTGGTACGCCGGCCGATGTCGTCGCTGGCTTTCTTGATGGTCTCGTGGGTCTTGCGACGCAGTTCGCGCTGCTCGTCGGTCAGCTCAGTGCTACCAGCGGAGAGGTCGACGTCGCCCGGGGTGCCGGCATTGGCGTGCTCGGCCACGAGGCGCCACAGGCGCTTCAGGAAGCGATGGGCGCCTTCGACACCGGTATCGGACCATTCCAGCGACTGCTCGGGGGGCGCGGCGAACATCATGAACAGGCGTACGGTATCGGCGCCGAAGCGGTCGATCATCGCCTGGGGGTCGACGCCGTTGTTCTTGGACTTGGACATCTTCTCGATGCCGCCCATTTCCACCGGCTCGCCGTCTTCGATGAGCACGGCGCTCACCGGCCGGCCCTTGTCGTCGCGCTTGACCTCGACGTCGGCCGGGTTGAACCAGTCCTTGCCGCCGTTGGCGGTGGGCCGGTAGTAGGTCTCGGCAATGACCATGCCCTGGGTCAGCAGGCGCTTGAAGGGCTCGTCGGACTCGACCAGGCCGAAGTCGCGCATCAGCTTGTGGAAGAAGCGCGCATACAGCAGATGCAGGATGGCGTGCTCGATGCCGCCGATGTACAGATCCACCGGCAGCCAGTAGTTGGCACGCTCGTCGAGCATCGCCTCATGGTTGTCGGCGCAGCAGAAGCGGGCGTAGTACCAGCTGGACTCCATGAAGGTGTCGAAGGTGTCGGTTTCGCGCACCCAGCCGTCGCCGAGATCGCTGAACTCGGGCATCTTCTTGAGCGGCGAGCCGGAGGCATCGACGGTGACCTCGGTGGGCAAGGATACCGGCAGCTCGTCGTCGGTGAGCGGTACGGTCTGGCCTTCGGGACCGTACTTGACCGGGATCGGCGCACCCCAGTAGCGCTGGCGCGCCACGCCCCAGTCACGCAGGCGGAAGTTGGTCTTGACCTCGCCGTGGCCCTGTTCGGCCAGCTTGGCGGCGATGGCATCGAAGGCTGCCTGGAAATCGAGGCCGTCGAACTCACCGGAGTTGATCAGCACGCCGTGCTCGTCATGGGCGGCGGCGCTGATGTCCGGGGCCAGGCCGTCTTCAGTGGCGATCACCGGCTCGATGGGCAGCTCGTACTTGGTGGCGAACTCCCAGTCGCGCTGGTCGTGGGCGGGTACCGCCATCACCGCGCCGGTGCCATATTCCATCAGCACGAAGTTAGCCACATAGATGGGTACCTGACGACCGGTGAGGGGATGAACGGCCAGATAACCGGTATCCATGCCCTTCTTCTCCATGGTGGCCATCTCGGCCTCGGAGGTGCCGCCGTGGGCGCACTCTTCGTTGAACGCCGCAAGCGCCGGATTGTGCTCGGCGGCGGCCTTGGCCAGCGGGTGTCCGGCCGCCACGGCGACGTAGGTCACGCCCATCAGGGTGTCGGGACGGGTGGTATAGACCCGCAGCGGTTCGACGTCGTCATGGCCGGTCACGTCGAAGGCCAGCTCGACACCCTTGGACTTGCCGATCCAGTTGCGTTGCATGGTCTTGACCTGCTCGGGCCAGTCGACATGGTCGAGATCGGCGAGCAACTCGTCGGCGTAGTCGGTGATCTTCAGGAACCACAACGGGATTTCCTTGCGCTCGACCGGCGCGCCGGAGCGCCAACCACAGCCGTCGATGACCTGCTCGTTGGCGAGCACGGTCTGGTCGACCGGGTCCCAGTTGACCGTCGACATCTTCTTGTAGACCAGGCCCTTTTCGACCAGCTTGGTGAAGAACCACTGTTCCCAGCGATAATAGTCGCTGTCGCAGGTCGCGAACTCGCGGTCCCAATCATAGGCGAAGCCCAGCGCCTTGAGCTGGTCGCGCATGTAGTCGATGTTCTGGTGGGTCCACTCGGCCGGCGGTACCTGATTCTTGATGGCGGCGTTTTCGGCCGGCATGCCGAAGGCGTCCCAGCCCATGGGCTGCAGCACGTTCTTGCCCTGCATGCGCTGGAAGCGCGAGACCACATCGCCGATGGTGTAGTTACGCACGTGCCCCATGTGCAGCTTGCCGCTGGGGTAGGGGAACATCGATAGGCAATAGAACTTTTCGCGATTGGCGTCTTCTACTGCCTTGAAGCACTGGTGCTTGGTCCAGAACTGCTGGGCGTCGCGTTCGATGTCGTGAGGCTTGTACTGTGCGTCCATCGGTCTGAGTGATTACCTTGTAGCGTAGGTGGCGAAAAGCAGAGGACTTTCCCATGCGCTTGAGAAGCAAAAGGCTTGATGGCACGGGAAGATAGCGTCTAAATGGGGACCAAGCATACCGCAGCGGGGCCTGAGCAGGTAGGGGCCTCGCACTTGGTCAGCGTATGGCCAGATCAAGGAAGGTTCAAAGGAGACTCAGATGAGCGATCAGGACAAGCATTCAGACCACCGCCTGCGTGAGGGCTATGAGCGACTGCTGGGGCGGCTTCAGGATGGCGCCAAGGAGCTGTCATGGGAAAACCTGCAAAAGGATCTCGACGATGCAGTGGAGTTCGAGGCGGAGGTCGAAGACTACACCCGCGATGAGCTTTCACTGCTGCGAGCCTGGGTCGAGCGCGACCTCAAAGACATGCGGCACTATCTCGCCGCAGGCGGCGAAGGCGTGGCCAGCTGGCTGGGTATCGACCTCGACGTGCTGTCACGGCGGATTCGTGAGGCGCTGTTCTCGATCGCCGATCGTACCGTGATCGATAGGCTGCGCTTCGAGGACGACCTGGAAGCGGCTCGCGCCGACTACTGCGAAGGCGAGATGATTGCCCCCGGCCTCTTGAGCTGCGTGCACTGCGGCAGTGAAGTCACACTTAGCGAGGTGGCGCGCCTCGAGCCCTGTCATCAGTGCGGGCACCGCTATTTCGCGCGAGGGCCTCAGGCCGCCAGTCAATAGACTGGCTTGCCTTGGGTTCTAGGGGAGGGCGAAACGTCAGCGATTGTCACGCGAGCGAGCCAGTAATGTCAGGCGACCCCGCTACTGACCGCCCGCGCCACTTAGGGCGGCCAGTAGGCCGATGGCCAGGCACACCCCCAGCGACATGACCAGGGCATAGACCAGGTTGTGGCGCATCATTACCCCGCCGCTGATGCCATAACGGCCCTGCAGCGACAGGTTGATGCCCGACAGTGGTCCGGTGGCCGTTCCCACTGCCCAGGCGCTCAGGGCCACCATGCCGACCATCGTCTGGTTGGCGCTATCCAGGTTCAGCAGCGATGCCAGGGTCGAAATGCCGATGATCGGATGAAGCCCGATCACGGCGCTGGCGACAATGGCCAGATAGCTGAGCATGGCTTGTCCCGCCCCAAAGTGTTCGAACAGCACCCACTGGCCGCCGGTAGCGGCATCGATAAAGGTCGAGAGCCCTTGGGTGAAGAGACCCGCCGCCAGGAATAGCGAAATTTCACCGCGCATTGCTGGCAGGCGTTCCCGGGTATGCTGGACCATTCGCTTCGAGGTAAAGGCCGTGCCGCGGGGCAGGTTGGCGGCAAGCGCGGTGGCGGGTAGCAGAAAGGTGATGATGCTGACGATGGATAGCTCTGGCGTCAGGCCGTAGTGGAAGCCCAGCACCAGCAGCGCCAGACCCACCGGCATCAGCAGGTCGTGCGGGGAAAGGGAGATGCCCTCGACATGCTCGAGATCGAAGCGTCGCGCCAGTTCGAGGCGTGTCAGTACGCCGGAGAGGGCGGCCAGGGGCACACCGGCGGCGAGCACCACGGCAAAGTCGAGCTGGGGCGCCAGGCCCATGGCCACACCCATGGCGGCGAAGAAGGGCGACCAGAATGCCGCGCTCGAGAGCCCGCGGTTGAGCGTCAGTAGCTGGGGGAGGCGCAGACCGTCGCTGCGCTTGAGCTGATCGCCGATCAAGAAAACCGAGGATAGATTCAGGATCGCGCCGAGCAGGTGGACGCTCAGCCAGGTGGTGATCACGCCCCGCCCACCGTGTATCCGAGTGCCGGGCGACGGTGAACGGCGGTTGATCAGGCCGATGAAGCTGACCCCTACCAGCATGGCGACCACGAAGGTATTGCCGTCCAGTACCTGATCCCAGGCAAGCGTTTGGCCATAGAGGGCCCGGCTGATCACCAGCAGCGCCGCGCCGATCGCCGCTAGCGCTCCGACCTGGCGACGGTTGCGGGTGGGCAGGTCGCGCCACAGCAGGGTGATGGCCAGCCAGAAGGCGACACCGACCAGCGGGGCCACGGTGGCGAGGCCTGCCAGGCGCACGATCTGCAAGGCCAGACCGAGGGCGATGATGAGTCCAGCCAGTCGCTGACGTCCGCTAGTCTTGGCAGGAGCGGTAGCTGATGGGCGTTGCTCGTCCGCTGAAGGCGACGACGAATGAGGCGGCATGGGCAAGAGTCCAAGAAAATTAGCATGCTAGGCAAATCGGCAAGCCCGAGCAAGCTGGGGAATCTGGTCAAGCCGGCACCGGGATGATGAGCCTTCAGGTCTTGGCGGTTGGTGGGGCCCATTGGCGGGCCTCCGGCGTGCGTGCTGCCTCGAGTAGCGCGATCATCGCCTGGGTGGCATTGGAAAGCGTGCGGTTGCGGTGTACCAGGTAACCCAGTGGCCGCTCGATGGGGCGATGGTCGATGGGCAGGATGTGCAGGTCCTCGTCGATCATGCTCTCCGGCAGCACGCTCCAGCCCAGGCCGATCGAGGCCATCATCTTGAGCGTCTCCAGGTAGTTGGTGGATAGCCCCACCTCTACGCTCAGCTCCTCCCGGGAAAAGGTCTCCAGCACGATGCCGCGGGTGAAGGTCAAAGGGCCCGGCAATACCGCAGGGTGTGCGGCGAGTGCCGACATGGAAAGCCGCTCATGGCGCTTAGCATGCTGGGCAAGGGGGTGGTCATTGCCGCAGACGAAGCGCAGCCGGTCGATCCATACCGGGACCACCATCAGCTGCGGGTCGGGTACCGGGGCCAGGGTGACCACGGCGATTTCCAGGGCGCCGTCGAGCACGCCCTGATAGGCCTGCTCGGAATCGAGGAAGCGCAGATCCAGGTTGGCGGCCGGGTGGTCGTGGGTGAAAGTCTTGAGCAGGGGCGGTAGCCGGTGTAGGCCGACATGATGACTGGTGGCGAGCGTCAAGCTGCCGGCCACATCGCCGGCAAGGTTCGATAGTGCGCGGCGGCTGTCGTCGACCATCAGCAGAATCTGACGAGCGCGCGGCAGCAGCAGGGCGCCGGCCTCGGTCAGGGTGACCCGGCGGCCGATACGGTCGAAGAGGCGCGAGCCTACTTGATCCTCGAGCGTGGCGATACGCTTGCTGACGGCGGGTTGCGTCAGGTGAAGCTGGTCGCCAGCCAGTGAAAAGGAACCGCAGTCGGTGACGGCGAGGAAGGCCTGCAGGCTTTGGGTGTCCATGATCGGCTCCTTGAGCGGGCAGCGGTCCCGGGGCCCGGAAACAGGCGCCGGGTCGCCCGGATCGGTGGGGGCGTCGCGCGCCGATTATGATATTCCATTATGGAATCTGTATCATAAATAACATGAATTGCTTTTATGTGTAGTGCCCCCTAACCTCGGACTCATGGCAACGACACCTTAGATGCGCAAAGCATCAGGTGCGGCGAGATCAATCAGAGGGCGAAGACAGGCCCGTGGAGGAGAGACATGGCAGGCCAGACGCTTTATGACAAGCTGTGGTCACAGCACCTGGTGAAGGAGCGCGATGATGGCACCGCGCTGATCTACATCGACCGTCAGCTGCTGCACGAGGTGACCTCGCCCCAGGCATTCGAGGGGCTGCGCCTGGCCAAGCGTCAGCCGTGGCGGTTGGATGCCAACCTCGCCACACCCGATCACAACGTGCCGACTACGGTAATCGAGCGCGCCGAAGGCAATGCCGGCATCAAGGATCCGGTATCGCTGATCCAAGTGCAGACCCTTGACGATAACTGTGAATCCTTTGGCATTGAAGAGTTTCGCATCAACGACGCCCGCCAAGGCATCGTGCATGTGGTTGGCCCAGAGCAGGGCGCTACTCTGCCGGGCATGACGGTGGTCTGCGGCGACTCGCACACCGCGACCCACGGTGCCTTCGCGGCTCTTGCCCATGGCATTGGTACCTCCGAGGTCGAGCACGTGCTGGCGACCCAGTGCCTGCTGGCCCAGAAGATGAAGAACATGCAGGTGCGGATCGAGGGTTCGCTCGGCACTGGCGTCACCGCCAAGGATGTGGTGCTGGCGATCATCGGCCGCATCGGCACCGCCGGCGGGACCGGCTATGCCATCGAGTTTGCCGGCAGCGCGATTCGCGAGCTGTCCATGGAGGGCCGCATGACGGTCTGCAACATGGCTATCGAAGCGGGCGCCCGGGTTGGCCTGATCGGCGTCGATGACACCACCATCGACTACCTGGCCGAGCGCCCCTTCGCCCCGCGTGGCGAGCAGTGGGAGGCCGCCGTCGCCGACTGGCGCGAGCTGGTTTCCGACGCCGATGCCGACTTCGACAAGGTGGTCGAGATTCGCGCCGAGGATATCGAGCCTCAGGTCAGCTGGGGCACCAGCCCCGAGATGGTCACCGGCATCTCCGGCCAAGTGCCCGACCCTGCCGATTCCGCCGATGATACCGTCAAGGGCAGTTACAGCCGGGCACTGGAGTACATGGGGCTCGCGGCCAAGCAGAAGATCACCGATATCCGTCTCGACAAGGTGTTTATCGGCTCTTGCACCAACTCGCGTATCGAGGATCTGCGTGCGGCCGCCGAGGTCGCCAAGGGGCGCAAGGTCGCCGATTCCATCATGCTCGCCATGGTGGTGCCGGGCTCTGGTCTGGTGAAGCGTCAGGCCGAAGCCGAGGGGCTCGACAAGATCTTCACCGAGGCCGGCTTCGAGTGGCGTGAGCCGGGTTGTTCGATGTGCTTGGCCATGAACGCCGACAAGCTCGGCGCCGGCGAGCACTGTGCCTCGACCTCGAATCGCAACTTCGAGGGTCGCCAGGGCTTCGGCGGGCGCACCCATCTGGTCAGCCCGGCGATGGCAGCCGCCGCGGCGATTGCCGGTCATTTCGTGGATGTTCGCCAGTTCGGCACCCATCATGACAACCAGCCCCTGGAGGCCTGAGCCATGCACAAGTTCGAACGTCAGCAGGGCCTGGTGGCACCGCTCGACCGGGCCAACGTCGATACCGACCTGATCATTCCCAAGCAGTTTCTGAAGTCCATCAAGCGCACCGGCTTTGGCGTCAACCTGTTTGATGCCCTGCGCTATCTGGATGAAGGCTATCCGGGCCAGGATGTCTCGCAGCGTCCGCTCAATCCGGATTTCGTGCTCAACCAGCCACGCTACGAGGGCGCCAGCGTGCTGCTGGCCCGGCGCAACTTTGGCTGTGGCAGTTCACGCGAACACGCGCCCTGGGCGCTTGAGGATTTCGGCTTTCGCGTGGTCATCGCACCGAGCTTCGCCGACATCTTCTACAACAATGCCTTCAAGAACGGCATCCTGCTGGTAACGCTCGAAGAAGACGTCATCGAGCAGCTGTTCCAGGAAGTCGAGGCCAATGAAGGCTACCGTCTGGATGTCGACCTCGAGAACCAGCGTGTGACCACGCCGGCCGGTGAAATCTTCGAGTTCGACGTCGATGCCTTCCGCAAGCACTGTCTGCTCAACGGCCTCGACGACATCGGCATCACTCTGCAAGACGAAGGCGCCATTCGCGACTTCGAAGCCAGACATCGGGCCGCACGACCCTGGCTGTTCCGCGAGCCAGCCAAGGCCTGATAGCGAACCGGCCCTGCTGGTGTCTGATACCAGTGGGCCAACCTTCCAGCCTCAACGCTGGACACTGAAGAAAAGGGATGCCCTCAGGGGCGAACGCGCAGGGAAGCGCCATCCTCTTTTCGTCAGGCGGGCTCGCCTCGCCTGGCGGTTCAACCATTGAACGACCGGGGCCGCTACGCGGGCCCGATTGCCAAGAGAGCCACAGCACATGAGCCGCAAGATTCTCGTTTTGCCGGGGGACGGCATTGGCCCGGAAATCACCGCTGAGGCGGTCAAGATTCTCAAGGCCTGTCAGGCCACTGGCCTTGACGCCGACATCGAGGAAGGCCTGGTGGGCGGTGCGGGCTATGACGCCCATGGTGAACCGCTGCCAGCGCAGACCCTCGAGCAGGCACACCGCGCGGATGCGATCCTGCTCGGCGCCGTGGGCGGGCCGAAGTGGGACAAGCTTGAAGATATCAGCAAGCGTCCCGAGAAGGGGCTGCTGGGGTTGCGCAAGGAGCTTGCGCTGTTTGGCAATCTGCGCCCGGCGCTGCTCTATCCGCAGCTCGCCGAGGCCTCGAGCCTCAAGCCCGAGGTGGTGTCCGGTCTCGATATCATGATCGTGCGCGAGCTCACCGGCGGCATCTATTTCGGTCAGCCGCGCGGCATCGAGGAGCGCGACGGCCAGCGGGTGGGCTTCAATACCTATGTCTACTCGGAAGCCGAGATCGAGCGTATCGGTCGGGTGGCCTTCGAGATGGCGGGCAAACGCGGCGGTAATCTGTGCTCGGTGGACAAGGCCAACGTGCTCGAGGCCACCATGCTGTGGCGCGAGGTCATGGAGCGTTTGGCACCGGAATATCCGGACGTTGAGCTTACCCATATGTATGTCGATAACGCCGCCATGCAGCTGGTGCGTGCGCCCAAGCAGTTCGATGTGATCGTCACCGGCAACATGTTTGGCGACATCCTGTCGGACGCCGCCGCCATGCTCACCGGTTCGATCGGCATGCTGCCCTCGGCCTCGCTCAACGCCGACGGTCAGGGCATGTACGAACCATGCCACGGCAGTGCACCGGATATCGCCGGTCAGGGCGTGGCCAATCCGCTGGCGACCATCCTTTCGGTGGCGATGATGCTGCGCTACTCGCTGAATGAGGCCGCGCTGGCCGAGCGCATCGAGGCGGCCGTCGGCAAGGTGCTGGATGACGGTCTGCGCACCGCCGATATTGCTTATGCCGGTACTCGCCAGGTGTCTACCGGTGAGATGGGCGATGCCGTGCTGGCGGCGTTCAATGCACAGTGAGCCAGGCGTTCAAGCTCGAGTCTGCAGGGCTGGTTTGGCAGGGCTGGGCCAGTGATCCATGTCTACCCGTACAGGGTTGAAATTTCGATAGAACCGGCCCCTTCTGTGCGATGGGGGCGGCTCGTGTATACTTGACGGCTAATTCTTTTCTGGAGGACTTCACATGTTGACAGTCGGTTTCGTGGGGTGGCGTGGCATGGTGGGCTCCGTGCTCATGCAGCGCATGCAGGAAGACAATGAGTTCGTCGGCATCGAGCCGGTGTTCTTCACCACTTCCCAGGTCGGTCAGCCCGGGCCCGATGTCGGTGTGGACGTGCCCCCGCTCAAGGACGCCTTCGATCTGGACGCGCTCAAGGCGCTGGACGTGGTCGTCACCTGCCAGGGCGGCGACTACACCGAGAAGGTCTACAAGGACCTGCGCCAGACCGGCTGGAAGGGCTACTGGGTCGATGCGGCCAGTACCCTGCGCATGGCCGACGACGCCACCATCGTCCTGGACCCGGTCAACCGCGACGTCATCGACGCTCAGCTGGCCCGTGGCACCAAGACCTTTGTCGGCGGCAACTGCACGGTCAGCCTGATGCTGATGGGGCTTGGTGGTCTGTTCGAGGCCAACATGATCGAGTGGATGACCTCGATGACCTATCAGGCCGCTTCCGGTTCCGGTGCCAAGCACATGCGTGAGCTGCTCAACCAGATGGGCAGCCTGCGTGACAGCGTGGCCACCGAGCTTGCCGATCCGTCGAGTGCCATCCTCGACATCGACCGCAAGGTCACCGAGACCATGCGCAGCGGAAGCTTCCCGACCGACAACTTCGGTGCTCCGCTGGCCGGCAGCCTGCTGCCCTGGATCGACAAGCCCATGGAAAACGGCCAGAGCAAGGAAGAGTGGAAGGGTGGTGCCGAGACCAACAAGATTCTCGGTCTCGATAACAACCCGATCCCCATCGATGGCCTGTGCGTGCGCATCGGTGCCATGCGTTCTCACAGCCAGGCCTTCACCATCAAGCTCAAGCAAGACGTGCCACTTGATGAGATCGAAGATCGCCTGGCCAAGCACAACGAGTGGGTGCGAGTCATCGCCAACGACAAGGACGCGACCATTGATGGCCTGACGCCGGCTGCCGCTACCGGCACCCTGAACGTCCCGGTGGGCCGTCTGCGTAAACTGGCCATGGGCGGCGAGTATCTCTCTGCCTTCTCTGTCGGCGACCAGTTGCTGTGGGGGGCCGCCGAGCCGCTCAAGCGCATGCTGAAGATTCTACGCGAGCAATAATCCGCTCTATGGTCGACTCTGACGCCTCCCCGCCGGGAGGCGTTTTTTGTGCTGATGAGCGTCGCCTTGCGCCGGCCTCCTGCGTCCCAAAACCGGATGAAGCGTCGTTGCATCTCTTCATCAGCGTTGAAATGGCGGCTCGGTTTGCCTTACTCGACGCTCCCCGTTAGCGCAAACTGTGGGTAGAATGAGATGAAAATTCGATGATTTAGGCTGTCGTGACTCACACTCTTAGTTGAAGCACCTAATGTGCGAGTACGTTGCCTCCGACACCTGTGTGAGGCCCATCGCCGCCATGAACCGCAAGTTTTCTCTGGTCATCTTGTTGACGTCGCTGTCTGCCATGAGCCCCCTGGCCTGGTCCTTGGGCGTGGGTGAAGCAAAAGTGGACTCGGCGCTGGGCGCGCCGCTTGAAGCGACCCTTCCGCTGACGGATGCGCAGGGGATATCGGCGCAGAATCTGACGGTTAGCCTTGCTGATGCCGATGATTACCGGCGTGCCGGCCTCGAGCGTAGTCTGTTGGTCGATGCCCTGAGTCTGTCGGTCGAACCTCAGTCTGGTGGGCTTGCCGTTCGGGTGCAGTCGTCGCGAGCGGTGCGCACCCCATATCTCGATCTCTTGGTGGACATCAGTGGGCCTGACGTCACCCTGCAGCATCAGGTCACACTGCTCTTCGACCCGCCCGGTTTCGGCTCGCAGTCGGCTACGCCGACCATTCCTGCTGCTGGGAGCCCTCAGCCAGAACAGAGCCCTCAGCTAGAAGAGAGCCCTCAGCTAGAAGAGAGCCCCCAGCTTGTGGAAAGCGCTCAGCCGGATAACCGGCGTCAAGCCGAGCCTACTCAGACCTCGGTTGCAACCCGCGAGCGGGGCCCTGGCTACGTCGATTCCGGCGAAACCCTGTGGAGCGTCGCCGAGCGACTGCGCCCGGATGCCGACATCTCCATATCGCAGATGATGATGGCGCTGCTGGATGCCAATCCCGAGGCCTTTCCGGGCGGTAATATCAATCGGCTGCGGGCAGGCTATGTGCTGGAGGTGCCATCCCGGGAACAGATTGCGTCACGCTCTACGGAAGACGCCTGGCAGCAGGTGCAGGCCCAGAATAGCGCCTTCGCTCGCGGCGAACCGGCCCCGGAGGTCGCCTCATCGACGGCCTCTCAGCAGGCCGCAGGCTCAGCTGACGACACTGCAAACCCTGCCGATAGGGCTGCCGACAAGCCTGCTCAAGACAACGCCGGTGCCGCACCTGGCCTTGTGCAGGCAGTCGACTCTCTTTCTCAGGCCGCACAAACGTCGGCTGTTCAAGCCGTTGCTTCCCCGGAAGTTCAGCCCGGTACGCAACGCCTGACCCTGCTGACAGATGCTCAAATCGAGTCCGAGGTCGAGGCCGCCACGCCTGACGCGAGCGAACAGAATCAGCGCCTCGACCGGCTGGAGGCTCGCTTGTCTCAGAGCCAGCAGTCCCTTGCCGCCATGCGCGAGGAGCGTGATCGTGCCCAGGCCGAATTGGCCTCGCTGCGTGAAGAGGTCGCCAAACTGCGTGCCAACCTGTCGGCCCTTTCAGAGCGTCAGGCCGAAAGTGTCGATCAGGCCGCAAGCGAGCCGGCGGCAACGGGTCTCGTCGAGCGCTACCTGATGCCGCTGTGGGCTTCGCTTGGCAGCCTTTATGGGCAGCTGGCGGGCGTCGGCTTGGTGGTGTTGCTGGCGCTCTGGTGGCTAGTGCGTCGCCGTCGAGCGGCCGCCCAGGCATATGCCACCGATCAGGTGTCGACTTCCGCCGCTTCTTCGGTGGGCGAGGCCCAGGGGGCCAGGGCGGGTAGCGCGTCTGAGCGTTTTGCGCCGGATGCGCAAGACGCACTGATGCCTCGGGCCGAGGCCGTCAGTGAGGCGGATATCTTTATCGCCTATGGCCGCTACGAGAAGGCTCAGGCGCTGCTTGAAGAGAGCCTCGGCGCCGAGCCCGACCGCCCTGACCTGCGACTCAAGCTGGTCAAGGTGCTGGTCGAGCAAGGGCAGTGGCAGCAGGCCCACGCGCAGGCGGAACACCTTTCCAGCGATACTGATTCCGCTCGGCAGGCTGAGCTCGAGCGGCTGCTGTCCCGTGAGCGAGCTGTGCCGACGCCATCCGAGGCCGAAGCTTCCACTGGAACTGATGACGCTGACGGCGAGCAGCAGACCTCATCGGCAGGCGATGCGGAGGCACCATCATCGATCAGTCTGGCGCCGGTCGAGCCGACCGAGGCGTTCCGCCCGCCCATCGAGCGTGAGCCAGTTGCGTTCGACGGCAAGGGCCGGCATGCCCGGCCGTCCTGGCAGGAAGGAAAGGAAGTGGCGCCGGAGCAGATCAGTGAGGCCTTGAAGAGCGCGTCGAATAGCGGTCAGGATGAGTCGGCTGCAGATGCCGCTAGCTCGGCGGCTTCTGGCGAGCCCCATAGTGCCAGCCCTGCTGAGGAGGCAGGGGTAGAGGATGAGACTGGGCGAGACGAAAGCGAACGCAGCACCGCCCACAAGCCGTCCGAGAGGCAGGCAGACGTCAGCGACACCGGGAAGGCGTCGCCTGATGAGAGCGAGCCGCCTGAGTCGACGAACGATCATATGATCGATTATCGCCCGCCGACTCTGGAGCCTGAGCCCGCAGGACATGAAGAAACGCCTATGCAGCCCAGTGTCGAGTTCCCCCCGTCGCAAGCCCCTGCTGCGGACCAGCACGAAGTGCCTTTCGGCGGTGAGGAGGCGCCTGCTGACGATGAGGATACAGATACGCCTGCAGTCGGTGAGGATGCGGGCAGCAACCTGGCTGAGCTGATGCGCCAGGCTGATACCCCGTCCCGTAGCTCGACGTTTGGCGTCAACGAACAGGAATTGGACATTGAGGAGGTGGCTTTCGAGCCGCTGCATCTGGATAATAGCTGGCCTGCCGATTCCCCGCCGAAAGCTCGGGCGCTGGTCAGCGATGCCGAGGCACTCCTCGAGCAGGGCGACCATGACCAGGCGCAAGGTCTGCTCGCTCGGGCACTGGAAGAAGGGGATAGCGAGACCCGCGAACAGGCAAGCCGCCTGATCGCCCAGCACAACCTATGATGAGCCGATGCCCCTTTTCGAGTCCCTTGATGAAACACATCCCCTGACCGGCCGTCTGGCCATGGGGGTCGAGTACGATGGCAGCCACTACTGTGGCTGGCAGCGCCTGAAGCACGCCCCCTCGGTGCAGGGCGCGCTCGAAAAAGCCATGGCCCGTGTGGCCAATACCCCCGTCACCGTTCACTGTAGCGGCCGGACTGACAGTGGCGTTCACGCTACTCGTCAGATTGTGCATTTCGATGCCCCGGCACCGCGCTCCGAGAAGGCCTGGGTATTTGGCACTAATGCCAACCTGCCGCGTGATATCGCCGTACACTGGGTCAAAGCGGTACCGGTCGATTTTCACGCCCGCTTCCTGGCGCTTGGCAGGCGTTACCGCTACGTCATTCTCAATCAGCCCAGTCGCCCAGTACTGGAGCGTGCCAATGCCACCTGGTGCCGTGATCCGCTGGATGTGCCCGCCATGCATGAGGCGGCCCAGGTGCTGGTGGGCGAGAATGATTTCTCTAGCTTCCGCGCCGCGGGCTGTCAGTCCAAGACCACCCAGCGCCACCTGCATTTCATCGAGGTGCATCGCCATGGGGCGCTGGTGGTGGTTGATGTCCAGGCCAACGCCTTCTTGCACCACATGATTCGCAACATCGTCGGTGCTCTGATCGCCGTGGGTCGTGGCGAGCAGGGACGTGATTATCTGGCGCGGCTGCTAGCGCTAAGAGATCGTACTCAAGGTAGCGCCACGGCACCGGGGTGTGGCCTGCACTTCGTCGACTCGGTCTACGATGAGGTCTATGAGCTGCCCCGGGAACCGCTGGGGCCGAACCTGCTTGCGTTCCTGGGCGAGTGGACCGGCGAGCGAGAGCTGCCGGATTGTCCGCTGGTCGATTTTCGCCGTTCCCGACCGATCCATGCCTCGGTGCCGCCAGGGTTCATCGAAGCGGGCCAGCCGCGCTAGAGGGGTGGCCCCGAGCTGTGCTGGCCTGAATTGAGCCGCCCCGAAGAGGGGACTTAACGCCGCCGACTGCCATGAGAGGCCTGCTATGCAGCGCACGCGTGTAAAGATCTGTGGTCTCACTCGAGAGGAAGACGTTGACGCAGCCGTCGCTGCCGGCGCCGATGCGCTGGGGTTCGTGCTCTGGCCGGGCAGCAAGCGTGCTATCGATCTTGCGCGGCTGGCCGAGCTGAGTGCTCGGGTGCCTGCTTTCGTGACACGCGTTGGTCTGGTGGTCGATCAGGATGCGTCCTTTGTCGAGGCGGCCTGTGAACACCTCGATCTGTTGCAGTTCCACGGCGACGAGACGGCTGATGTCTGCGAGAGGTTTGCGCGGCCCTACATCAAGGCCCTGCGTATGCGCGAAGGGGTCGATCTCGAAGCGGCCGCGAGCACCTATGGCAAGGCGCGGGCACTGCTGCTGGATGCCTATAAACCCGGGGTTCCTGGCGGGACCGGCGAGACCTTCGACTGGTCCCGAATCCCCGCAAACCTGGCAAAACCTGTTATTCTGGCGGGAGGTTTACACGCGATGAACGTACAGCAGGCCATCCGTGCCGTAGGCCCCTTTGCCGTGGACGTTTCCGGCGGCGTCGAAGCAGCGCCCGGCATTAAAGCGGCGGCCAAAATCGACGATTTCTTGCGCCAAGTCCTTACGACCTACCCATCCAAGTTCCAGTGACCCTGTGAGGTGTCTTTCGTGACCAAGTTCAGCGACCTGACCCGCATGCCGGATGCACGAGGCCATTTCGGCGCCTACGGCGGCCGGTTCGTCTCGGAAACGTTGAGCTTCGCCCTGGAGGAGTTGGAAGAGACCTATATGGCTCTTCGCGATGACCCCGATTTCCAGGCCGAATTCGACCATGATCTGGCCCACTACGTGGGCCGTCCTTCGCCGCTTTACCATGCCGAACGCTGGTCGAGGGAGCTGGGCGGTGCGCAGATCTGGCTGAAGCGTGAGGATCTTAACCACACCGGCGCTCATAAGGTGAACAACACCATCGGCCAGGCCCTGCTGGCCAAGAAGAGTGGCAAGCCACGGGTCATCGCCGAGACCGGTGCCGGCCAGCACGGTGTGGCGACGGCCACCGTGGCGGCTCGCCTGGGGCTCGAGTGCGCCATCTATATGGGCGCCGAAGACGTCGAGCGGCAAAAGCTCAACGTCTATCGCATGCAACTGCTGGGCGCTACCGTCATTCCGGTCGAGTCCGGTTCGCGCACCCTCAAGGATGCCATGAACGAGGCGCTGCGCGACTGGGTGACCAATGTCGATAACACCTTCTATATCATCGGCACCGTCGCCGGTCCGCATCCTTACCCGATGCTGGTGCGTGACTTCAATGCCGTGGCCGGCCGCGAGGCTCGGGAGCAGTCTCTCAAGCAGATCGGCCGCCTGCCGGATGCCCTGGTCGCCTGTGTCGGCGGTGGCTCCAATGCGCTCGGGCTCTTCTATCCTTTCGTCGAGGATGAGGATGTCGCCATGTACGGCGTCGAGGCCGGCGGTGACGGCGTCGAGACCGGCCGCCACGCGGCCCCACTGACCGGCAATGCGCCGCGGGGCGTACTGCACGGCAACCGTACTTACCTGATGTCCGACGAGGGCGGCCAGGTATCCGATACCCACTCCATTTCTGCGGGACTCGATTACCCGGGCGTGGGGCCGGAGCATGCGCTGTGGAAGGATGTCGGCCGCGTCAACTATGTGGCGGCCAATGACAAGGAGGTGCTCGAGGCATTCCGCGAGCTCACTCACGTCGAGGGCATCATGCCCGCTCTCGAGTCGGCCCACGCGCTGGCCTATGCCAAGGTACTGGCCCCGACCATGCGGCCCGACCAGCATATCGTCATTAACCTCTCCGGGCGCGGTGACAAGGATATCCTCACCGTCGCCAAGCTTGATGGCATCGAGATTTAATCGTGGACCGCGACCAGGACAAGGGTATGAACCGAATCGATCAACGCTTCGCCACGCTCAAGGCGCAGGGCCGCACGGCCCTGATCCCCTACCTCACCGCCGGTGATCCCGCGCCCCAGTACACCGTGGGCTTCATGCATGCGCTGGTCGAGGCCGGCGCCGACATCATCGAGCTGGGGGTGCCGTTTTCCGACCCGATGGCCGATGGCCCGGTCATCCAGAAGGCGTGCGAACGGGCGCTCAAGCACGGCACTCGTCTTGCTCACTTGTTCGCCATGGTGCGCGAGTTCCGCGAACAGGACACCGACACCCCGGTGGTGCTGATGGGCTATCTGAATCCCATCGAGCGCATGGGATACGAGGCCTTCGCCGATCAGGCGCAAGCGGCCGGCGTCGATGGTGTACTGACCGTCGACATGCCGCCCGAAGAGGCCGACGAATTTGGCCCCGTGCTCAAGGCGCGTGGTCTGCAGTCGATCTTCCTGGTGGCCCCTACCACCTCGGATGCTCGCGCCGGTACAATCAGCGCCCATGGCGAAGGCTATCTGTATTATGTCTCGCTCAAGGGCGTGACTGGCGCCGCGACGCTGAACGTCGACGAAATCGATGCTCACCTGGCCCCGCTGCGCAAGCTCTCTGACCTGCCGCTGTGCGTCGGCTTCGGTATTCGCGACGGCGCCACGGCGGCGGCCGTAGGCAAGGTCGCCGAGGGTGTCATCGTCGGCAGTGTGCTGGTCGGACAGATCGCCGCCTGTGTCGACGATCCGGCGGCCATCGCGCCCCGCCTCAAGGATATTCTGGGCGAGATGCGTCAGGCGCTGGATGCCTGACGCCGGTGAGCGCATGACGCGCTGCGACATTTGAATCAACATCGGCCCGGTCGCGCCGGGCCCAGCATGATGGAAACCTTCTGATATGAGCTGGCTAGACAAGATCGTGCCCTCCATGGGGCGCATTCAGCGCAAGGACCGTCGCACCAGCGTGCCTGACGGCCTGTGGCGCAAGTGCCCCAAGTGCGAAGGAGTGTTGTACCTCCCCGAGCTGGAAAAGCACCAGAGCGTCTGTCCCAAGTGCGACCATCATCTGCGCTTGACCGCGCGCAAGCGTCTCGACTGGTTCCTCGATCAGGACAATCGAGAAGAGATTGGGGCCGATCTGCAGCCGGTCGATCGTCTCAAGTTTCGTGATTCGAAGAAGTACAAGGATCGCCTTGGTGCGGCCCAGAAGAACACCGGCGAAAACGATGCCCTGATCGCCATGCGCGGCCAGCTGGATGATATTCCGCTGGTGGCCGTGGCCTTCGAGTTCAGCTTCATGGGCGGTTCCATGGGCGCTGTGGTCGGCGAGAAATTCGTCCAGGCCGCGACACGCTCTCTCGAGGAAGGCATTCCGCTGGTATGCTTCGCCGCCTCCGGTGGCGCTCGCATGCAGGAAGCGCTGTTCTCGCTGATGCAGATGGCCAAGACGTCGGCGGCACTCGAGAAACTCAAGCAGGCAGGCATTCCCTATATTTCCGTGCTCACCGACCCGGTCTACGGCGGTGTTTCCGCCTCGCTCGCCATGCTTGGCGATCTCAATGTCGCCGAACCCAATGCCCTGATCGGTTTCGCCGGTCCGCGAGTGATCGAGCAGACGGTTCGCGAAAAGCTGCCGGAAGGCTTCCAGCGCAGCGAGTTTCTGCTGGAACATGGCACCGTCGACATGATCGTGCACCGTCAGGAAATGCGCAGTCGCCTGGGGGGCGTTCTCCGCAAGCTGACCCATCAGCCGGCTTTCGGCCAGCTGGAAAATGACGAGCCGGACCTGGTCGACGAGGCCCAGCGCGAGGCTGAGCCAGAGACCGAAGACGTTAATCGCGAGGCCTGACACCAGCCGACATGAGCGCAGTTCAACCGCCATCTTCGCGGGTCAGTGACCCCCAGCCCTCGACCCTCGAGGGCTGGCTCGAGCGCCTCGAACAGCAGCATCCGGTCAGCATCGACCTTGGCCTCGAGCGCGTGGCCAAGGTCGCTGCGCGTCTGGGGCTTTCCCAAGCCGGTTCGCCAGATCCTGCCCAAGCCCGCATCGCGACCACGGTGATCACCGTGGCCGGCACTAACGGCAAGGGGTCGACGGTCGCCATGCTCGACGCATTGGCTCGTGCCCACGGGCTGAGCACCGCTACCTACACCTCGCCTCACCTGCTGCGCTACAACGAACGCCTGCGCTTTAACGGTGAAGAGGCCAGTGACGCGACCCTGATCGAGGGCTTTGCCCGGGTCGAGGCGGCGCGTCTCGAGGATGAACCGGTCAGCCTGACCTATTTCGAGGCCGGTACCTTGGCCGGGCTCTGGGCGATTGCTCAGCGCCAGCCGGATATCGCCATTCTGGAAGTGGGGCTGGGCGGCCGGCTGGATGCCGTCAACGTCATTGATGCCGATGTCGGAGTGGTCACCACCGTCGCCCAGGATCATGCCGCTTTTCTGGGGACCGACCTCGAAGGCATCGGTCGCGAGAAGGCCGGTATCCTGCGAGCCGGTCGCCCGGCGGTGCTGGGCAGTGCCTCGCTGCCGGCAAGCGTCCATGACACGGCTGCCCGGCTAGGTGCACAGGTGCATTGCCTGGCGCGTGAGTTCACCCAGAGCGCAGACGCCTCTGGCTGGTGCTGGCAGGGCCACGACACCCAGGGCCAAGGCCTGACCCTCACGGCGTTGCCCGACCCCGGCTTGCCGCTGGATAATGCCGCCTCTGCGCTACAGGCGCTGGCATTGGCGGGCGTGACCCTCGAGGCCGAGGCCTGTCAGAGGGCTTTTCGTGAGGTGGTGCTCGCCGGACGCATGCAGTGGCGAGGCAATTGGTGCCTGGACGTAGGGCATAATCCACACGCCGCCGCCTATCTCGCCGAGCGTCTGTCCCAGCGGCCCTGTGCCGGGCGGCGTGTCGCGCTGCTGGGCATGCTTGCTGACAAGGACGCCGAGGGCGTGGTGACAGCCGTGTCCCAGGTCGTTGATGCCTGGGTCCCGGCCAGCCTTGGCGGCGACCGGGCCAGGTCAGCAGGCGATCTTGCCGAGCTGATTCGTGCTCTTGGCGGTGAGGTGCTGTCGCTTGCCGACTCGCCGGCCGCCGGGGCAGCTTGGCTCGAAGCGCACCTCGAGGCTGAGGATGAAGTCCTGGTGTGCGGGTCCTTCTTTACCGTGGCGGAGGTGCTGGCGCGCTGGGAATCGTCAGCAGGCGATCCTCCGTCGCAGGCGTAGCAGAATAAGTGGCGCGCCAGGAAGGCGAGCCGGGGAGGGGTGAATGAAGTACGGAATGCGTGAGCGGATTAGCGGAGCAATCATCCTGCTGGCCTTGGCGGTGATCTTTCTGCCGATGCTGTTCGATGACCCGGTATCACGAGATGAGCGACCCCAGCCGATGCTCAGCATCGAAGCGCCGCTGGAGGTCGAACGCGTGGAAGTCGATGATCCGCAGCCGCCGAGCCGGCTCGATGAGACATCCCGCGACGTGGCAGCCGAGGTGGACGATTCGCAGCGCTCGACGGCCGCTGTGACGGAGCCCGCTCAGTCGAGCACCACCAGTGGCAGCGATGACCCTGAGGTCTCACAGGAGCCTGCAGCGGCTCCCGCGCAGCCTTCGAATGACTCTGACGCAGACGGATCAACGTCTGTCGCCTCCGGCGAATCATCGGCTGCGTCTCAGGTCGACTCAGACCAAGGACAGAGCGACAACGCAGGGACCGAACAGTCGGCAGATCCCATCGCCGAGCTCGCTCGGGCGGCGGAAGCCAAGCGTGCTGCCTCCGGCGATTGGTCGGTGCAGGCCGGCAGCTTCGGTGAGCCTGGCAACGCCGAGCGTCTGGCGAAAAAACTCGAGTCCCAGGGCTTCAGCGTCTTTAGCCGCCCACGGGGCAATGACCTGACCGCCGTTTATGTCGGACCCTATGCTAGCGCTGAGGAGGGCGAGCGTGCGCGCAGCGAGCTCAAGGCCAAGGCTAATCTGCAAGGACTGGTGGTGAGGATGTCACCATGACGCTGACCTGGATCGACTGGATCTTTGTGGGGATACTGGCCGTTACCATGCTTGGCGGTTTCATGCGGGGCCTGATCCAGGAAGGCCTGGGGCTCGCCACCTGGGTGCTGGCCCTGCTGGCGGCGCGGTTTTTCGCCCAACCAGTGGCGGATATGCTGGCCGGGTTGATCGACAGCCCCGATGGCCGCCTGGTGCTGGCCTTCGTGCTGGTGACCTTTGTCGTCATCATGCTTGGTGGCATCGTCATCCGTCTTCTGCATGCCGCCGTCGAGTGGGTCGGCATGGGGTTCTTCAACCGCATTGCCGGTGCCGTCTTCGGCACCCTCAAGGGGGGAGTGATCCTGGTGCTGGCCACGCTGCTGATTGGTTTTACGCCGCTCGAGCAGCTCAGCGCTTGGCAGAATGCCGAGGTCCGCCCGACCTTCGAGCGTCTCGAGGCCTGGGCGCTCGATCGCGTGGCGGCCTGGGAGCGCCAGGACCCAGAGCGTGCCGAGCAGCTCCGATCCTTTGCTCTGCCAGACGTTCTGGGGCAGGACGCCCCGGCGAGCGACACCGCTCCTGCGCGCGAGGATGGCGCACTCTGAACCCATTTTTCATGGCGTCGGCCCGTTCGGCGTCGAAGCACCATTGCAAGCGAGGTAAGCCGGAATGTGCGGTATCGTAGGCCTAATGGCCAATCAGGCGGTGAACCAGGCGTTGTATGACGCTCTGACGGTCCTTCAGCATCGCGGACAGGACGCCGCCGGGATGATGACCTGGCACGAGGGACGCTTCCTGCTGCGCAAGAGTAATGGCCTGGTGCGTGATGTCTTCCACACCCGCCATATGCGTCGCCTCAAGGGCAACCTGGGGATCGGCCATGTGCGCTATCCGACCGCTGGGTCTTCCAGTGAAGCGGAGTCTCAGCCGTTCTACGTCAACTCGCCCTACGGCATTTCGCTTGCCCATAACGGCAACCTGACCAACTCCGACCAGCTCAAGCAGGAGCTGTTCTCGAGCGATCTGCGCCACATCAATACCAGCTCAGACTCCGAGGTGCTGCTCAACGTCTTTGCCCATGAGCTGGGCAAGCAGGGGTTGAGCATGGGCCCTGAGGATATCTTCGACGCCGTTCGTCGGGTGCATCGTCGCTGCAATGGTGGCTATGCGGCCGTGGCCATCATCAACGGTTATGGCATGGTCGCTTTCCGTGACCCTCACGGCATTCGTCCGGTGGTCTTCGGCACCCGTCAGGAGGAAGGGCGCCAGGAGGTGATGATCGCCTCGGAGTCGGTGGCGCTGGACGTGGGCGGCTTTGAGCTGCACCGGGATCTGGCACCGGGCGAGGCGATCTTCGTCGACCTCGATGGCAATATTCATACCCAGTCCTGTGCCGACAACCCCAAGCTTGCCCCCTGCATCTTCGAACACGTCTATCTGGCGCGCCCGGACTCCATCCTCGACGGTGCTTATGTTTACGGCACCCGCATGCAGATGGGCCGTAAGCTGGGCGACCGCATCCGTCAGGAGTGGCCCGACTACGATATCGACGTAGTGATCCCGATTCCCGATACATCGCGGACCTCGGCGCTGGAACTCGCCCAGCATCTTGGGGTGACCTACCGCGAAGGCTTCATGAAGAATCGCTACATCGGGCGGACCTTCATCATGCCGGGGCAGACGATGCGCAAGAAATCGGTGCGTCAGAAGCTCAACGCCATCGACGTCGAGTTCAAGGGCAAGAACGTGCTGCTGGTGGATGATTCCATCGTGCGTGGCACCACCTGCAACGAGATCATCCAGATGGCTCGCGAAGCCGGCGCCAACAAGGTCTACTTTGCATCCGCCGCCCCCCCCGTGCGCTACCCGAATGTCTATGGCATCGACATGCCGTCTGCCGAAGAACTGATTGCTCATGGCCGCACCGAGGCCGAGGTGGGCGACCTGATCGGTGCCGATCGTATGATCTATCAGGATCTCGAAGATCTGAAGACGGCCTGTCGCGATGTCAATCCGGCGCTCGAGGATTTCGACTGTTCGGTCTTCGATGGCCGTTACATCACCGGCGATATCGACGAGGCCTACCTGAACAACCTGGAAGCCTCGCGCAACGATTCTGCCAAGGATCATAGTGCCGGTGACCATGCCCTGGTAGGCATGCATAATCAGGACGATGATCAGGACGACGATTTCGCTTGAAGGGAGGCGGCATGAACGACGAAAGCGACTTTGAGGCCTGGCACGACTGGGCGCTCGATACCCAGGCAATCCGTGCCGGACATGCCCGCACCGCGGAGCAGGAACACGGTGAGCCGATCTTCCCGACGTCCAGTTTCGTCTACGGCAGTGCCGCCGAGGCGGCGCGCAAATTCGGCGGGGAAGAAGCCGGCAACATCTATTCGCGATTCACCAACCCTACGGTGCGCACCTTCGAGAAGCGCTTGGCGGCCATGGAAGGCGGCGAGCGCTGCGTTGCCACCAGCTCAGGCATGGCGGCCATTCTGTCGACGGTGCTGGGGCTGTTAGAGGCCGGCGACGAGATCGTTGCGTCGCGCTCGCTGTTCGGCTCCACGGTCAGCCTGTTCGACAAGTATCTGGCCAAATTCGGCATCGTGACCCACTACGTGGAACTGTCGAATCTGGAGGCCTGGGACGCGGCGATGACCCCGCGTACCAAGCTTCTGTTTGCGGAGACGCCATCGAATCCGCTCTCCGAGGTGGTGGATATCCCGGCCCTGGCCAAGATCGCGCATCGCCATGAGGCGCTGTTGGCGATCGACAACTGCTTCCTGACCCCGGCGCTGCAGCGCCCGCTGGCGCTCGGCGCCGATCTGGTGATCCATTCGGCCACCAAGTATCTGGACGGTCAGGGCCGTGCGCTGGGCGGTGCAGTGGTCGGTCGTGACAAGGAGCTCGAGGCGCTCTTCGGAGTGGTGCGGACCTGCGGGCCCTGCATGAGCCCCTTCAATGCCTGGGTGTTTCTGAAGGGCCTGGAGACATTGAGCCTTCGCATGCGCGCCCACTGTGACAATGCGCTTTCGCTGGCGCGCTTCCTTGACGCGCATCCGGCGGTGAGCAAGGTGCATTACAGCGGCCTTGAGAGCCATCCGCAGCATCGGCTGGCTGCCGATCAGCAGCGCGGTTTCGGCGGGGTGCTGGGCTTCGAAGTCGAGGGTGGCCGCGATGCGGCCTGGTCGGTCATCGATGCGACCCGCATCCTGTCGATCACGGGCAACCTGGGGGATGTGAAATCCACCATTGGCCACCCCGCCACCACGACACATGGCCGCCTCTCCGATGAGCAGAAACGCGCGGCCGGTATCGCAGAAGGTCTCGTGCGAGTCTCGGTGGGCCTCGAAGATATCGAGGACATCAAGGGCGATCTGGCCCGTGGGCTGGATGCGCTGATGGGCTGACGCTTATCCGGCTCTTGTCCATCGATGACGCCCCGCTTGTCGGGGCGTTGTCGTGTCTGGGAAAGGCCACCGCCATCATTGGTGGAAAGTACATGAAACGTTCATATTTTTCCGCTGTTCCATCCAGGGCCGGTAGGTATGATCAGGAACTCATATACACTCAACCCTTTACGTAGGGGCAGCTACACTGTTTGGCAGCTCCACTGCGGCAACCATAACTACCAAGGCCAGGAGGGCAGGGGAATGTGGCGTAATACTCGGCGAGGCTGGGGTATCGTCAGCATTGTGTTGCACTGGACCAGCGCTGTGGCAATCGTTGGTCTCTTCGCCCTGGGCTGGTGGATGACCGATCTTGGCTATTATCACAGCTGGTATAACCTGGCCCCCTGGTGGCATCGTTCGATTGGCGTGCTGCTGTTCGCCGCGACGATTTTGCGCTTGATCTGGCGAGCTGCAGGCTCATCACCGGCATTGCCCGGAGCAAGGCTCGAGCGGCTTGCCGCCGAGCTTGGCCACCTTGGGCTCTATGCGTTGCTGGTGGCCGTACTCGTCAGCGGCTACCTTATCTCTACTGCAGATGGGCGCGGCATCAGCGTATTCGGTTGGTTCGAGGTGCCGGCCCTTGTCAGCGACCTGCCTCGCCAGGCAACGCTTGCCGGTACCGTTCACTGGTATCTCGCTCTGGCCTTGATCGGTCTCGCTATCGTGCACATGCTGGCCGCACTCAAGCACCACGTTATTGATCGCCATGACATTCTGGTTCGCATGATTAACCCGCGCATCTCGCGCAAGCCGTGACGGGGTGCTGATGCGTCGCATCAGTCTTCCACTGCCGGGCGACGCTAAGTCATTGCCCAGCCACGTTTTCATTCAAGAAGGAGCAAGACGATGTTGAAGAAGACTGCACTAGCCGCCCTGACCGCTGCCGCCCTGGTGCCGATGAGCCAGGCTCAGGCCGCCGATTACAAGATCGATACCGAGGGGCAACATGCCTTCGTACAGTTCAAGATCAGTCATTTGGGCTTCTCCTACATCCTGGGGTCTTTCGAGGAGTTCAGTGGCGACTTCAGCTACGATCCGGAGAACCTGGCAGCGTCGTCAGTATCCATGGAGGTCGATGTCGAAAGCCTGAACACCAACCATGCCGAGCGTGATAAACATATTCTCAGTGAAGATTTCCTCGATGCGGGGGAATATCCGACGGCCACCTTTACGTCTACCGGGTTTGAGTCGACCGGCGAAGGTGAGGGCGTACTGACAGGCGAGCTGAGCCTGCATGGCAAGACGCAGGACATCGAGATGAATGTCGAGCACATCGGCGGAGGTGAAGATCCTTGGGGCAACTATCGCCAAGGCTTCGAGGGCAGCACTACCCTGACGCTCGCTGACTTCGACATCGATATGAGCAGCATGCCGGAACCGATGCAAACGCTCGAACTCTATGTGACCTTTGAAGGCATTCGTCAGTAACACGCGCCTCGAATGAGTGATGACCAGGGCACTGCCGGGCGACCGGTGGTGCCTTTTTATGTGCTAATGAACAAGTTCAATGGCAACGGTTCGTGGGGACAGGTTCGTGGGAACAGGTGCGTAGGGACAGGTGCGTGGGGACAGGTTCGTGGGGATAGGTTCGTGGGGATAGGTCCGGTGGCAAATCTATGTGAAAAAGCTCTGTGGCTGGTGCAGCCTGCAGTGAGATAAAAAAACCGGCCAACGACGTTGGCCGGTTCGCGAATTCCTTTCGCTGGTTGCGGGATAGTCAGTCATGTGGCCCCTGTTGTCAGCGGTTACTCCTGGGGTGATTGAACGGTGTTAGAAGACGTTATGCAGTACAGCATCGGGGAAGTGACGACGTAACATGCGGTTCTGAAAGCCATCCACGAAGCGACTATTGATGATGATGATAAAACGCTCGAAGGGACGGCTCGGGTCCCGCTGGGTCATGGCATCGACACTGTGGAAGAGCCGGTCATCATGCAGGTGCAATATTTGTCCGGGCTCGGTGACGTGCTCCAGCAGCGGCTGCTGGCCGGTCTTATCGGCATACAGGCGGTTGGTCGCGCCATCGACGTTATCGCGATTGATGACCAAGATGCTCAGGAATTTGCAGCCGTCGGCATGAATCCCCTGTCCTTGCAGAGGGTCGATCATACCCTTGCCACGGCTGCCGGTGATTTGCATGAGGATCGGCTCACGTGGGCCGATCCCCCACATCTTGGCCCAGGCCTTGATAAAGGCCTTCACGTCCTGACGCTCCGTAAAGCGCTCTTCCAGAGCCGGGTAGTAGCGAAGCTTGTCGGCCATGCTTTCTGCATCGTTGAAGGCGCCGCCCTGTGCCATCGGGCAGTTCCCCATCACGTCTACCTCGCCTTCTTCGGTGAGGTTCAGCCACGACATGCGCTTCCAGCGGCGGTTCACATAAGGATCCCTGGGCAAAGCGGGCAGGAAGCTTGCCCAAGCCTCCAGGTCGATATGCGACGAGATGTCGTCCAGGCACCAGCCTTGGCGCGACAACGCCTGAGAGACGCTTGACTCCCAGTAAGGCGGCGGTGTTGGCTGGGCGACGGCGGACAGGTCGTAACCGTGTTTCAGGCTTTCGTTTTTCATGGTCTCATTCCTCGTGAGGTGACGCTGCCAGTACCGGCAGCAGTAAAAGTTGCTACAAAAGCAACCCCTCAAGGTTTGAGATAGTTGGTCGATAAAGCCAATCAAACGTGTAAATTTCTCACCGCCGCGATACGATAAGTCCATATGTCAGCTAGGATGGGGGACGTATAGCGTGTAGCCCTTCAGCATGGAAGGCGCCATGAAGGATCACAGTAGGTTATTGGGGTGCGGGTATTGCCGTACTTCGCTGATGGGCGAGTCCTGAGCGAAGTGACCGGCGGCCTCAACGATGATCTGGGAGACGTTTACTTGCCTTTTGCCTTTCGGCACATACCTAGCGTTTTCAAGCGGCTAGCCACATGGCGATATGCCAGGACGCTGATATTTTCTGGCCTATCCGGTGTCGCCGTCTTGATGTGCGCCACCCTCGATAATCCACACTTGCTCCAGATCGTCGGCATCGTGCTGCTATGCCTGGCGCTTTACGTCTGCCTGAACCGAATTCTGCACGATGAAGCGGCCGTCACATCGGGTGCTGGCGATCTCGCGAGAGTTCAGCGCCACTATTCCGAAAGCGAGCAGCGCTTTCGTGCTTTGCTTGAAAGCCTGCCTAAGGTGGCCGTGCAGGGTTACGATCGCGACCGTCGTGTCATCTACTGGAACTCGGCCAGTACCGAGCTCTATGGCTATACGCGTGATGAGGCACAGGGCCAGTTGCTCGAGGACCTGATCATTCCCAGCGAGATGCGTTATGGGGTCATTGATGCCCATCGTGCCTGGGTGCAAGAGGGCATCGAGATTCCGGCCTCGGAACTCGAGCTCAAACGCAAGTTCGGCGAACCGGTGGTAGTGTTCTCGCACCATGTCATGCTAGGCGAACACACTGAAGACCCGCTGATGTTCTGCGTCGATGTCGACCTCTCTGACCAGAAACAGGCCCGACGAGACCTGGAGTTCGTCACTCGCTTCGACTCCCTGACCATGCTCCCCAATCGCGGGACCTTTGCGACCCAGCTCAATGAGTGTCTGGTCAATGCCGGAAGGCTAGGAGAAGTGGTCGCTGTAGTCTTCGCCGATATACAAGGCTTTGGCGATGTCAACGATGCCGAGGGTTACGAGCTCGGCGACCGCCTGCTGGTAGAGGTCGCTCATCGCTTGCGTAGCTGCCAGAGAAGCTCCGATCTTTTGTCTCGGTTTGGTGGCGACGAATTCGTGATGGCCTTCCCGCATCTCGAGGCCGGTAGCAACGCCATGCCGTTGGTCGAAAAGGTGCTCTCGGCCTTCGAAGAACCCTTCGATATTGGGCTTGGCGAGTTGCATGTCAGCCTCAAGTTCGGGGTCAGCCTCTATCCGGATAATGGGCGCAGTGCACGCGAGTTGATCCAGAATGCCGATGTAGCCAAGAACCGGGCCAAGCTTGCTACCGGGCAGGCTTACTGGTTCTTCGATCAGCGTCTGCATGATGAGCTGGTTCATGAGTATCGTATGGTCGAGCGTCTGCAGCGAGCGCTGCGCGATGGTGAGTTGCGGCTGTATTATCAGCCACAAGTGGCCGCCACCAGTGGACGGGTCGAGAACCTGGAAGCCCTGCTTAGATGGTTTCCCTGCGAAGGTGGCAGCATTCCGCCATCAGAGTTCATCCCGGTGGCCGAGCGCTCGAACCTGATTTATCGCATTGGCGAGTGGGCCATCCATGAGGCCTGTCGTCAGCAGGCCGAATGGAAAGCGGCAGGTTTGGGAGACTGTCGCATCGATATCAACCTGTCCGGTAAGCAAGTGATCCAGCATGATGTCTTTGCTTATCTTGAAAACTGCATGGACCAGTTCGGCCTGACGACTCGAGATATCGGCATTGAACTTACCGAGAACGTCCTGATACAGGCTGATCAATACATCCTCACTACGTTGCGCCGGCTCTATCATCGCGGCATGAAGATCGCCATCGATGACTTTGGAACCGGCTATTCGTCGCTGAGCTATCTCAAGCAGTTTCCGATCACGTCACTGAAGATCGATCGGGGGTTTTTGCAGGATGCCCCTGAGGAGCCGAGCGATCGCGCCATCATGGCGGCGATGGTCTTCATTGGCCACCAGCTCGGCCTCGAGGTGATCGCCGAGGGCGTCGAGAACGAGGAACAGCTTGAGCTAGTGCGTGAGTTCGGCTGTGATCTTGTGCAGGGATTTTACTACTTCAAGCCGATGAGCGCCGATGATATCGGTCGCCTGCAGCGCTCGTTGATGACGGTGCGTGGACAATTGCCAAACCACTGACTCAACCACCGACTCAACCACCGATCCAGCCACTGACCCAGCCACTGACCCAGCCACTGAATCAGCATGGATAGCCCGATTTTCGGGCCTGCGCAATGGCGTCGCGGGGAGTACAATATCGCCCTTTTGCATAGTCGCCTGGAGGCAATGTGCCCGTATCGGATGCAGTGAGCGAATCTCTGGGGCGTCGGTTATGGCGCCAGACCTGGCCGATGGCCATCGGTGTGATGGCGCTGCTGGGCTTCCAACTGGTCGATAGTGCCTTTATCGCCCGCCTGGGCACGGCGCCATTGGCCGCCCAGTCGTTTACCTTTCCGCTGTCCTTCCTGATTATCGGCGTCCAGGTGGGCCTGGGGATCGCCATTGCGGCCCAGTTGTCGCGGGTTTTGGGTGCCGGTGAGCACCAGCGTGCCAAGCGCCTGGGTAGCCTGGTGCTGGTGGTTGCCGGCTGCGTGATCGCGGTGTTGGCGCTATTGCTGTGGATCCTGCAGGATCGCCTGTTTCCCCTGCTTGGGGCTGAGCCCAGCAGCCTTGCCTTGATTCGGTCCTATTGGGGCCCACAGCTCCTGGCGGCCTGGCTGGGGGCCTTGGTCTACTTCGGCTATAGCCTCTTTCGTGCCCACGGTGATACCCGCTTGCCGGGCAAGCTGATGGTGGTGACTAGCCTGATCAATCTGTTGCTCGATCCGCTACTGATCTTCGGTGTCGGTGACTGGGACGGCCTGGGACTTCCCGGTGCAGCCTGGGCCACGGTGCTGGCGTTCAGCGGTGGGCTGGTGTTGCTGTCGGGGCGTCTTGCTCGTCATGACTGGTTGGCCTGGCAGGGGCTGCTTGCCGAGTCTCGCCGTTCGGCGCCCGGGTTTGCCGGAATCGCCGCGCCGGCCATGGTCAGTCAGTTGATGCCACCCTTGGCAGCGATGCTGTCTACCCGCATCGTCGCGACCCTTGGCGAGACCAGCGTCGCCGCCTGGGGCCTGGCCAGTCGCCTGGAAACGGTCTCGCTGATGCTGGTGCTGGCGTTGACCATGTCGCTGCCGCCCTGGCTGGGGCGCTGCCATGGCGCCGGTGATGGGGCCACCATTCGCCGCCTGATGGGGCTGGCCGCGCGGGTGATCATCGGCTGGCAGCTGGCGCTGGGCGTGGTGCTGGCCCTGGCCGCTCCCTGGCTGGCGCTACTGTTGTCGGGCAATCCGGAGGTCCGAGACGACCTGGCACTGCTGATCCGCTTCCTGCTGCCAAGTTATGCCTTGCTGGGGCTATGTATGGTAGTGGTGTCGGCCGGCAATGCCTTGGGCTGGCCGCTGGGCGCGATGCTGATGTCGGGCGTCCGTCTGTTCCTCTGCTACCTTCCCTGCCTGTGGTTGGGTAGCCAGCTTGCTGGAATGGTCGGGCTGGCCGTGGGCGCGGCCATCGGTAATGTCCTGGCCGGTACTCTCGCCTGGTGGCTATATCGGCAGCGACGCCCGGCGATAGACTATTCGCAGTGATAATGTCTTTATTTGGCTTTTTATCGAAATAAAGCACTGCTTTTTCGGCTAAATTTTGGTCTTTAGTTGTCTATTAAAGACATAATTCAGAATATTTTTCTTAAACGCCTCCCTTATACTCATGTCTCCTGCCAGCGTGGCTGGCGGGGCATGCCCTGATGGCTGTTGGGGCAGGCATGGGGTGCAGCATATTCAACGAAAGCAACAAGACAGCAATATAAAGGGGAGAGGCAATGAAGGTCGTCGTACTCGGCAGCGGTGTGGTAGGTGTCACCAGTGCGTACTACCTGGCGCGCCAGGGCCATGAGGTTACGGTCATCGATCGCCAGGACGCGCCGGCCATGGAGACCAGCTATGGCAATGCCGGCCAGGTCTCATTCGGCTTCTCCTCGCCCTGGGCCGCCCCCGGCATTCCCCAGAAGGCCATGAAGTGGATGTTTCAGGAGCATGCACCGCTCAAGATCCAGCCCAAGGCCGACCCCACCATGGCGCGCTTCATGATGCAGATGTTCAACAACTGCACGCCCGAGCGCTATGCGATCAACAAGGAGCGCATGGTGCGCGTCGCCGAGTACAGCCGTGGCTGCATCAATGCGCTGCGCGAGGATACCGGCATCCGCTACGAGGATCGCCAGAAGGGCCTGATGCAGCTGTTCCGCCACGACAGCCAGGTCGCGGCGGTGGGCAAGGACATGCAGGTGCTCGAGCAGTGCGGCGTGCGCCACAAGCTGCTCAACGCCGAGGAAATCAAGGATATCGAGCCGGCGCTTGCCCGAGTGCCGGGTAAGTTCGTGGGTGGGCTTCATCTGCCCGACGATCAGACCGGCGATTGCCATCTCTTCACTAACCGCCTGGCCGATTACTGCCGCGAGCAGCTCGGCGTGACCTTCCGTTTCGGGGTAACCATCGAGCGCTTGAAGCGCAGCGCAGGCCGAATCGAATCGGTCGTGACCAGCGCAGGCGAGATCAGTGCCGATGCCTATGTGGTCTGCATGGGCAGCTTCTCCAAGTTCCTGGTCAAGGATCTGGACATTCGCCTGCCGATCTACCCGGTCAAGGGCTACAGTCTGACCGTGCCGATCACCGATGAGGGCGGCGCGCCTCAGTCGACGGTGATGGACGAGAGCTACAAGGTGGCAATTTCGCGCTTCAACGATCGTATCCGGGTCGGCGGTACCGCGGAGCTCGCCTCCTACGACATGAGTCTGCTCGAGAAGCGGCGGGCCACCATCAGCATGGTGGTCAAGGATGTCTTCCCGGAGGGCGGCGACGTCGAGCGCGCTGAGTTCTGGACCGGCCTGCGCCCGATGACCCCGGATTCCACGCCGATCATCGGAGCCACCAAGTACGACAACCTGTGGCTGAATACCGGCCATGGCACTCTGGGCTGGACCATGAGCTGTGGTAGCGCCCATCTGCTGGCCGATCTGATGGATCGCCGCAAGCCAGAGATCGACCCTAAGGATCTGGACGTCAGTCGCTACGCGAGCTGATTGCATCCAGCGGGAAGCTTACCGCCCCGTCGGCTTAGCCGGCGGGGCGTTTTGTCGTTCGGGAGGACCTGGAGCAGCCAGGCAAGTGTAGAACGCATCACGCCCGGGACATCTGTCCCGGGCGTGATGGAGTGATGGAGTGATGGTTGATGCCTGCCTGGGCTTTGCCTGAAAAGTCGACGAGCGAAGGCCAGACAAGGCAAAAATTGGCGAAAGAGCGGAGTTTACGAGGTGTAAATGAGCATCTTGAGCCGATTTTTAACGCCGTATGGTCGAGCGCAGTCCTTTTCAGACATTGCCTAGTTGACTGCGGCGAAGGCCTTGGCCAAGTAGGGCAGGTTCTCATCAGAGAAGCCGGCCACGTTGGCCCGGCCCGAGCGCACCATGTAGATGCCAAACTCGTCACGCAGCCGGTCGACCTGTTCCGGGCTGAGGCCCGTGTAGGAGAACATGCCGCGCTGCTCGCCGACACAGGCGAACTTGTCGGCCAGGCCATGGGGCTTCAGGGCTTCGACGAAGTCGCGACGCAGGCCGTTGATGCGATCACGCATCTCGGTCAGCTCCTCGCGCCACACCGCGGCCAATTCCGCCGACTCCAGAATCTCGGTGACGATGGCGCCGCCATGGGCAGGCGGGTTGGAGTAATTCTCGCGGGCCACGATGGCGACCTGAGAGCGCACGTTTTCCATCTGCTCGTGGTTCTTGGCGATTACCACCAGGGCGCCGGTGCGCTCACGGTAAATGCCGAAGTTCTTGGAACAAGAGCTGGTGATCAGCACCTCATCGAGGCTTTCGGCCAGCAGGCGTGCGCCATAGGCGTCTTCCTCGAGGCCTTCACCAAAGCCCTGGTAGGCGAAGTCGACCAGCGGCAGCAGCTCACGTTCCTGTACCACCTCCAGCACCTGGTGCCACTGCTCGCGGGACAGGTCAAAGCCGGACGGGTTGTGGCAGCAGGCATGCAGCACCACGACGTCACCCACCGGAATCTCCTTCAGCGCCGCCAACATGCCCGGGAAGTCCAGACGATTGTCGGCATCGACGTAGGGGTATTTGCCCAGCTTCAGCTCGGCGGCCTGGAAGATGCCCAGGTGGTTCGGCCAGGTAGGATCGCTGACCCAGATGCCGCGCCCCGGCAGCTGAGTGCGAATGAAGTCTGCGGCCAGACGCAGGGCGCCAGTACCGCCGGGCGATTGGGTCGCACTGGCGCGGTTGGCAGCCAGCACCGGCGACTCCTCGCCCAGCAGCATGGGCAGGATTGCCTTGCCGTAGCGCGGATCACCGTGAGAGCCGATGTAGCTCTTGGTGGTCTCGTTCTTCAGCAGCAGGGCTTCGGCCTCCTTGACGGCCCGCATCACGGGCGTGGTGCCGGCGGCATCCCGGTAGACCCCGACGCCCAGGTCGACCTTCTGGGGGTTGGTGTCGTTGTTGAAGGCTTCGATCAACCCGAGGATCGCGTCCCCGGGCACCCGCTGAATCTGCTCGAACATTTTAGGCTGCAACCTCGTCGGTTCTGGCGGCTAGGATGAAATCGTTCTTATGCAGGCCCTTCATTTCATGTGACCACCAGGTCACGGTGACCTTGCCCCATTCGGTAAGAAGCGCGGGATGGTGGCCGGCTTCCTCGGCAATATCACCGACCCGATTGGTAAAGGCGAGGGCCTGCTTGAAATTGCGGAACTTGAAGACACGTTCCAGTTGCATGATGCCATCGCGGTCGATGATCTGCCACTCGGGAATCTGCTGGCCAAGCGTCTCGATTTCGTTGTCGGTGACATGGGGGGCATCCCAGCTGCAGGCTTCGCATTGCTGTTCGGAAAGATCGCTCATGGGGTAATCCTCAGGGGTTGGGTGGTGATAATCAGTGGTCTGATGTGTCAGGGACCATCGAATCGGCCGGTCTATTCAACAATGACCAGGGTGCCAATGTCCGGTTGGCAAGGATCGGGCTGGCAATGATCAGGCACCGACTGCCTTGGGCTTGGGCGGAAACTTGGGTTCATGCAGGCCAAGCTCCATGGCGCGGTGCACGAGTGCCATGATGTCCTGTCGGGAAAGGTCGTGCAGGGTCTCGAGATCGTCAAGAACGTAATAGAGCGGCTGCAGAATGTCGATGCGATAGGGCGTGCGCAGCGCCTCCAGGGCATCGAAGGCATGATGCTCGGGAGTATCAGACAGCGCGTGGACGGTCTCCTTGGGCGAGGAAATGATGCCACCGCCGTAGATGCGTCGTCCCTGTGGGGTATCGACCAGGCCGAATTCCACCGTCATCCAGTAGAGTCGCGCCAGGTAGACTCGCTCCTTGGGACTGGCCGCCAGGCCGAGCTTGCCATAGGTCGCGGTGAAATCGGCAAAGGCTGGGTTGGTCAGCATCGGGCAGTGGCCGAAGATCTCGTGGAAGATGTCCGGTTCCTGAAGGTAGTCGAGTTCCTCCGGGGTGCGTATGAAGGTGGCAACCGGAAAGCGGCGATGGGCGAGCAGCTCGAAGAAAGTATCGAAAGGAATCAGCGCAGGCACCTGAGCGGTCTGCCACCCGGTAGTGGCCTCGAGCACCCGGTCGATTTCGGCGAGCTGGGGGATATGGGTTTCGGGCAGGGCCAGGCGCTCCATGCCATCGAGATACTCTTGGCAGACGCGGTTCTCGAGGATCGGCAACTGGCGCTGCATCAGGGTCTGCCAGGTGGCGTGTTCCTGGTCGCTGTAGGCGATGTGGCCCCGAGCATCGGGCATTCGCGCCTGATACTTGCTCGGTTTGGCGGCGATCGGTTGGGTCTGCGTGGTCATACTGCAGTCTCCGGTTGGCGTACTTTTGTTATTGGTCGTTGCGGGCTATCGCGAAAGGCACAACGAGCCCCTCGTGCTTCTCACCTGATCTCAGTCTATGAGAGCCGGAACTCGAGGGAAGTCGCTTTTACGACGCCGGACCAGCTGCCCGACAGTAAAATCGTCACGAAAAGTTGACGGTTGCGTGCTTGTGACGCCATGGAATCGTCGCTTTCGCTAGCACATGGCCTTGAGACCGGATGAGTGTCACGTTAGCTTTACAGGCGAGTCACGGCGCCTTGACGCCCGTAATGCCCGGTGACGCCATGTCGCGCTCGCGCCACGGGCACACCGCTACCTTGAACAGGGCTTCTTACCGAGATACTGCCATGCGCCTGAAATTTCACTGCCAGAACCGGATCGGCATCCTGCGGGACATCGTCGCCCACTTCGCCGATTACGGCGTCAACGTGGCCCATGGCGAGGTGGGTGGCGATCACGGCAATACCATCTACCTGCACCTGCCGCAGCTGCTCAACGCCCAGTTGGCCTCCCTCAAGCCGACGCTGGAGACCATACCCGGGGTCTTCGGCGTCAAGCGTGTCAGCCTGATGCCCAGCGAGAGGCGTCATCTGGAGCTGGATGCGCTGCTCTCATCGCTCTCCGAGCCGGTGATGTCGATCGACATGGACGGTCGCGTGGTGGCCGCCAACCGGGCCGCCGGGCAGATGCTTGGCGTGCGGGTCGACGAAGTGCCGGGTCTGTCGCTGGATCGCTATCTGCCCGACCTGGATCTTCCCGACCTGATTCGGCGCAACAACGCCCGGGTCAATGGCCTGCGACTCAAGCTCAAGGGCGCCACCTACCTGGCCGACATCGCACCGCTGCACCGGGAGCGCCATGATGATGTGGCGTCGCTGGCCGGTGCCGTGGTGACCCTGCATCGGGCAGACCGCATCGGTGAGCGTATCTACCAGGTACAGCGCCAAGAGCTGCGCGGTTTCGAATCGATCTTTCAATCGAGCCCACGACTTGCCACCCTGATTCGCGAGGCCCGGCGCATGGCGCCGCTGGACGCGCCGCTGCTGATCGAGGGCGAAACCGGTACCGGCAAGGAATTGCTGGCCCGGGCCTGCCACCTGGCCAGCCCCCGCGGCCAGGCCCCCTTCATGGCGCTGAACTGTGCGGGGCTGCCCGAATCGATGGCCGAGACCGAGCTGTTCGGCTATGCCTCGGGCGCCTTCGAGGGCGCCCGGCCGGAGGGCAAGCTGGGGCTTTTGGAACTGACCGCCGGTGGCACCATCTTTCTCGATGAAGTGGGAGAAATGAGCCCGCGGCTGCAGGTCAAGCTGCTGCGCTTCCTGCAGGATGGCGGCTTTCGCCGGGTGGGCAGCGACGAGGAGACTTACCTCGACGTGCGGGTGATCTGCGCCACCCAGCAGGATTTGCCGGGGCTCTGCGCCGCGGGGCTATTTCGCCAGGATCTGTACCATCGCCTCAATGTGCTCTCGGTGCAGGTGCCGCCGCTGCGCGATTGCCTCGACGGCATCGAGGAACTGGCTGGGCACTTTCTCGACCGCGCCGCCCGCCAGATCGGCTGCCCGCTGCCCAAGCTCTCGCCGGCGGCTCAGGCACGGCTCTCGAATTATCACTGGCCGGGCAACGTGCGTCAGCTCGAGAACGTGCTCTTCCAGGCCGTTTCACTATGCGAAGGCGGCACCATCGAATCGTCGCACCTGCGCTTGCCTGAAGTGGGCCAGGGGCCAGGGCTCGCCGGAGTGGATCTGGAGGGTTCGCTTGGTGAGATCATCGGCGACGTCGAAAAACGCGTGCTCGCGGCCCTCTACCCTGAGCACCCCTCGAGCCGTCAGCTGGCGCGTCGCCTGGGCGTGTCCCACACCACCATCGCCAACAAGCTCAAGCGCTACGGGATTGGCGACGAGGCCGATTGAGGGCTAGCCATGGTTCAGCGCTCGCCCTTGACCGATTCGCGTATAACCAGCCTTGGTGGCAGAGCCGTCAGCGGGACGAAAGGACGCTGATGCTCCAGCCGGTCGATGAGCTGGGCGATTGCGGTGGCGCCCAGCTCATAGATGGGCTGATGAATCGTGGTGAGGGCAGGGCAGTTATAGCGGCCGACGTCGATGTCGTCGTAGCCGATCACGGACAGCTCGTCCGGCACGCTGAGCCCCGCCTCGATGGCGGCGCGAATGGCGCCGATAGCGACCAGGTCGTTGAAGGCGAATACCGCCTGGGGCGGCTGGCCCTTTTCAAGTAGTTCGCGCATGGCGGCATGGCCGCCGTCAGCCAGCAGGTTGGTGGCAATGATGCGCTCGGTCGGCAAGGCCAGGCCTGCATCCTCGCAGGCGTCCAGCGCGCCGGCCAGGCGCTCCTGAGAGCGCGGGTGGTCGGCAGGGCCGGTGAGCAGGGCGATATCCTCAAGGCCTTGGGCGAGCAGATGCTCGATGGCAAGCCGTGCCCCCAGGCGGGAGTCGTCGTTGACCACGGCGATGTCCGGGCGCGGGGCTGAGGCCGCATCCAGCATCACGGTGGGCAAGGCCTGACGGTTCAGAGCCTCGATAAACCCAGGGCCGTTGCGCGAAGTCATCACGATCAGCCCATCGATACGGCGCTCGAGGAGCGTGCCGAGGTAGGCCACCTGCTTGTCATCGACGTCGTCGGCATTGCACAGCATCAGGCTGTAGCCGCAGTCGAAACAGTGATCCTCGACGCCGCGAATGAGCGCCGAGAAGAAGGGATTGTCGGCGCTGGTCACGATCATGCCGATGGTGCGGCTGCGCCTGGATTGCAGCGAGCGCGCAATGGTATCCGGGCGATAGCCAAGCTCCGCGATGGCCCGTTGCACCCGCAGGCGGGTCGCGGGTGCAACGGCGCGGCTCTGGTTGACCACGTGTGAGACGGTGGTGATCGATACCCCCGCCTGCTTTGCCACGTCCTTCAGTCGAGCCATGGGCTCTGCTTATTCCTGGGTGATCAGCTTTAGCGGCACCGGGATATTGGCCTCGACGCTTTCCCCCTTGAGCAGTGCATCGGCGGTGTTGATGCCGAGAGCCCCGATCAGCGCAGGGCGCTGAGCAATGGTCGCGTCCATAAGGCCGTCTTTCACCGCCTGGACACCGGCATCGGTGCCATCGAAGCCGACCAGTATAACGTCGTCGTTGCCGCCGGCCTGCAGGGCACGCTGAGCGCCGAGCGCCATTTCGTCATTCTGGGCAAACACCGCCTGGATGTCCGGGTGGGCCTGAAGCAGGTTCTCCATCACGTTGAGGCCCTCTGTGCGGTTGAAGTTGGCCGGCTGAGAGGCCACCAGTTCGAGGCCAGGCGCCGCTTCGACGGCTGCCATGAAGCCTTCGCCGCGATCACGAGTGGCCGAGGCACCCGGCACGCCCTCGAGCTGGACGACCTGGCCTTCGCCGCCCAACTGGTCGGCAATGAAGCCGCCGGCGAGCTGGCCGCCGGCGACGTTGTCGGAGGCGATGTGCGAGGCCACGCGACCGCCGTTGGCGCTGCGGTCCAGGGTGATGACCGGCACGTTGCGGGCGTTGGCGGAGCGCACGCTGGATACGGCGGCATCGGAGTCGGTCGGGTTCATCAGCAGCAGATCGATGTCGCGGGACAAGGCGTCCTCGACATTGGAGAGCTCCCGGGCGGCATCATTGCCGGAATCCAGCACGATCAGCTCGTGGCCCAGGGCCTCGGCCCGCTGTTCGGCCCCTTCCTGCATGGTCACGAAGAAGGGATTGTTCAACGTCGACACCACCAGGGCAATGCGATCGGCCATGGCATTGCCGCTGAGACCGATGCCGGCGGCGACGGCGGAGGCGAGTAGCAGTTTCTTCATGGTCTGGCTCCTAAGGTCTTGTTATGCAGCGTGTTGTCAAGCAGAGGTGTCGTGCTGGCGTGTCACGACGAGTTCGACCGGCTGTCGAGCAGCACGGCCAGGAGGATGACCGCGCCCTTGGCGATCATCTGAAAATACGATGACACGCCCATGATATTGAGCGCGTTGTTGAGCACACCGATGACCAGCGCTCCGACCAGGGTGCCGAAGATGCGCCCACGGCCCCCCATCAGGCTGGTGCCCCCGATCACCACCGCGGCGATGGCATCGAGCTCATAGCCAGTGCCGGCGGTGGGCTGGGCTGAGCCCAGGCGGGCGGTCAGTACCACGCTTGCCAACGCCGCGCAGGCCCCGGAGATTGCATAGACGCTGATCTTGACGCGGGCGACGTTGATGCCGGAGAGGCGCGCCACCTTTTCGCCCCCGCCCACGGCATACACATGACGGCCGAAGCGGGTGTGATGCAGCACGCCCCAGCACAGCACGAAGACGAAGAACATCAAATAGATGGGAATCGGCACGCCCAGCCAGTAGCCGCCACCGAGCTGCCAGAACAGATCGGCGGCCGGGGTGGTGCCGATCGAGATGGGGCGCCCGTCGGTGAAGACCAGAGCCGCGCCGCGCAGGATGGTCATGGCCACCAGGGTGACGATGAAGGCCTGGATGCGTCCGAAGGCCACGAAGGCCCCGGAAATGGCGCCCAGGCAGGCGCCGGCGGCAACCGTGCCGGGCACCCCTACCCAGGGTGTCAGTCCCGAGGCCGTCATGGCGCCGGCGAAGGCGCCGGTCAGGGCGAGCACGGCGCCCACCGACAGGTCGATGCCGGCGGTCAGGATGACGAAGGTCACCCCCATGGCGATGATGGCGTTGATGCTCGACTGACGCAGCACATTGAGGATGTTGTCGACGGTCAGGAAGTTGTCGCTCAGGGCGGCACTGACGATGACCAGCAGCGCAAGCGCGAGGAAGGCCTTGTTGTCGATCAACAGCCGGGTAGCGGCCTTGTTCATGGTGAGGGTGCTCATGGGGTGACGGTCTCCGTGGCTGCTTCGCTGTGTGCAGCGGCGGTCATGATGGTTTCCTGAGTGGCGTCTTCGCGGGTGAATTCGCCGCTGATGCGGCCATTGGCGAGCACCATGATGCGATCGGAAAGCCCCAGCAGCTCGGGCATTTCCGAGGAGATCAGCAGCACGCACTTGCCCTGGCGTTTGAGCTCGTTGATCAGCAGATAGATTTCGCGCTTGGCACCGACGTCGACGCCACGGGTGGGTTCGTCGAGGATCACGATTTCCGGTTTTGTCATCAGCGCCTTGGCCAGGGAAACCTTTTGCTGATTGCCACCGGAGAGGGTGTCGATGGGCTGGTGCATGTCCCGCAGCTTGATCTGAAAGGCCTCGATATAGTGCGCCACCGCAGCGCGTTCACGTCCGGCGTTGATCAGCCCGAGCGGGCCACAGAAGGCGGGCAGGGCGGCGAGCGACATGTTGTCGGCCACCGAGTGTTCGAGCAGCAGCCCGGCCTGTTTGCGGTCTTCGGGCACATAGACCAGGCCTGCGCGAAGTGCGTCTTGGGGAGAGGCGAAGCGCACGGGCTGCTGCCGAATGCGCACCTCGCCGGCCTGGATGGGCCTATCGCCGCAAATGGCTTGAGCCATCTCCGTGCGGCCGGCCCCCATCAGGCCGCCGAAACCCAGCACTTCACCGGCCCGGGCCGAGAAGGACACCTCGAAGACGCCAGGTGCCGACAGCCTGTCGACCTCAATCATCACCTCACCGAGCGTGGGCGGCTCGTAGGGATAACGGTCGGCGAGCTCACGCCCCACCATCTTGCGGATCAGGTCGTTCTCGTTGAGCGCCGAGGTTAGCCCGTCATGCACCAGCTGGCCGTCGCGCAGCACTGCGACGCTGTCGCACATGCGGAAGATCTCGGGCAGGCGGTGGGTGATCATCACCAGCGACCTGCCTTCCTCGCGCAGTGCGGCGACCACCTGCTCGAGTATTTCGGTCTCGATATCGGTCAGGGCATCGGTGGGCTCGTCCATGATGATGATCTCGGCGTCCAGCGACAGGGCGCGGGCGATCTCCACCATCTGTTGCTGGCCGATGCTGAGACCGGCTACCGGAGCGCGTGGATCAATGGGCTGCTTGAGGCGAGCCAGCAGTTCACCGGCCTGACGGTAAAGCCGCGCCCAGTCGACGGTGCCCAAGCGGGTGCGGGGTTCACGGCCCAGGAAGATGTTCTCGCCGGCCGAGAGACCGCCGACCAGATTGAGTTCCTGGTGGATGATGGCGATACCGGCTTCCATGGCCTGGCGAGGTGTCGTGAAACGGACCTTGTTGCCGCGCAGCCAGATCTCGCCGGCATCGGCCTGATGCACACCGCTGAGTACCTTCATCAGGGTCGACTTGCCGGCGCCGTTTTCGCCGGCCAGGGCCTGAACGCAGCCGGGATACAGCGCGAGGTCGACCCCTTCCAGCACGGTGACGCCGGAAAAGCGCTTCTCGATGCCTTTCAACTCCATCAGCGCCTGGCGTGTTGCGGCGCTCAAAACGGCACCCCGCTATGCAGGGCAAGGTTGGCATAGGGCGTGCATTCACCGGTACGAATCACCGCCTTGGCCTGGTGGAGCGATTGCTTGAAGGTCTCGTGAGGCACATAGGACGCCGGTACCGGTTGGCCGTCCCGCGCCTCGAGCCCGGTCAGGCGATGCTGGATACCCTCATTGAGTGCCGGGCTGTGCGTGGTGATTTCGCTGGCGAGGGTCACGCTCTCGACGCACAGCTCTTCGAGCAAGGCATCGAGCACTGGCAAGAAACCGGGCAGGCCGGGCGTTATCGCAAGATCGATACGGGGGACGTCGGACGGGATCGGCAGCCCCGCATCGGCAATCACCAAGGTGTCGGTATGCCCGAGTTCGGCGATCAGGGCATTGAGCGGGGCGTTGAGCAGGCCATGACGTTTCACGGGATTCACGCTGTAGCAGAGAATTCAGGCCTGCATTGTAACGCGCAAACGTTTGCGCTACCGATGGTCCAAACGTCTAAGCCAGGTTCGCTTGATCTCCAGTACCTGCTGATGACGTTAGATCGAGACGAGATGTTGAGTCCTCGTTTCCGTACCGAGCCTAAGCCGTTCGCTGAACATCCAGAAAGCCCTGCACCTCGGCGAAGGGATAGGCTTCCAGCGCCGCGAAGCCCTCCAGTCGGCGCGCCTTGAGGCGAGTGAACACCGGTAACGTAAGGCCGCACAGAAAGCGCGTCAGTAGGGCCGAGGAGGGCGGGGCACCGAAAAGCTCGCGATAGCGTTCGCTGAGGGGAGCGCACCAGTCGGCGACCCGATGGGGCTCCAGCGGAGGAAGGGGAGTGCCAGGCGGCAACCGGGCGGGCCCCTGTCGGCATACCGAACAATGGCCGCAGTGCTCAGGAGCCCGGTCGTCGCCGAAGTAGCCTGCCAGACGCCGGCTGAGGCAGGTTTCGCTCTCGAAGAGCTCGAGCATGGCATGGATGCGGCGGATCTCGCTGTGCTCCTTGCCCTGGAAATAGGCGCTGAGCACCTCGGTCAGGCGCTCGGCGTCCGCCTGGGGGGCGAGTACCTCATAGACCTCGGTCATCTGCTTGCTTTCGACTTCCAACCAGCCCTGGTCCCGGCAGTAATCCAGCGCTGTGATCACTCGCGCCCGGCGGGTGTCCAGGCCTCGCTCCGCCCCAAGCCGCTCGAGGGTCGCGAAGTCCAGCGTATGCCAGGTGCGGGCAGCGATACTTGAGTCGACGATGGCCTGCAGAAAGGCCTGGCGCTCGCCACTGAAGCGCTCGACCAGTGCCGCCGGGCCGTTGGGAAACTTGAGCCGGTAGTCGGCGAAGTAGGCATAGCGTGGCGCGATGATGCCGCGCAGCTCGAGCTGCACCAGCAGGGTCTTGAGCGGTAGGGGGCGGATGTTGCTGTCCTGGGACAGCGCATTGAGCATCAGCTCCCACTTTCCGCCTGGCGCTGCCAGGGCCTCGCCGATCACTCGTCGAATACCGTCAGGCTCCGGTGTATCGCCATAAACGAAGTTTTCGAGCACGTTCAAGGTATCGCGACCGCCAAGCACCAGGCATTCGGAGAGCTTGCCATCGCGGCCGGCGCGGCCGATTTCCTGGCTGTAGTTCTCGATCGATTTGGGCAGGTCGAAGTGCACCACCTGGCGAATGTCGGCCTTGTCGATGCCCATACCGAAGGCGATGGTAGCGACGATGCAGTTAACCTGGCCGCCCATGAAGTCCTGCTGCACCCGGTCGCGGGTCTCGGCGGGCAGGCCGGCATGATAGGCCG
>CETM01175496.1_pt1 | contig 72403 bp, 62 predicted proteins | sample 361451 | NCBI WGS metagenome assembly CETM01 (sample SAMEA2622690, study PRJEB7988) | marine metagenome | isolation source: saline water (ENVO:00002010), including
TGGACCATTCCAGGGCACTAATTCCACACCTGGCGTCGAAGAGCCCTTTTTCGTGGGCTGCTACTTGCGCCAGAAGCTGGGCGAGAACAGCACCAGCACGGTCAATATCTCGAGACGCCCCATCAGCATGCCGATGCACAGCAACCACTTGGCGCTGTCCGGCAGGCTCGAGAAGTTGCCCGCCGGGCCGATGATCTCACCCAGCCCCGGGCCGACGTTGGTGACGGCCGTGGCGGCGCCGGTCACCGCGGTGATCAGGTCCAGCCCGATGAACGACAGCGCCAGCGCCAGGCCACCGATGGTGATGAAGAAGAAGAACGAGAAGGCGATCACGGCGCGCACCACCTCATCGGGCAGCGCGCGACCGTTGTAGCGCTGCGAGAAGACGCCATTGGCATGGATCAACGAGCGCAGATGGTTGCCGAGCATGATCAGGCCGATCTGCAGGCGGAAGATCTTCATGCCGCCGCTGGTCGAGCCGCTGCAGCCTCCGACGAAGGTCAGATAGAAGAAGGCCACCACCGCAAAGGACCCCCAGGCACTGTAGTCGTCGCTGGCGTAGCCGGTGGTGGTCACCACCGAGATGACATTGAAGGTCACCTGGGTCAGCGCCGTGAAGATGGCCTCGCCATTGACGACGCGATACAGCGTCAGCAAGGCGATCACCCACCCCAGCAGACGCAGGAAGCCGCGCACCTGGGCATCACGCCACAGGACACCGGCCTGGTCCTGCCAGGCGCGGATGAACAGCACGAAGGGCAGCGCCCCCAGCAACATGAACGCCGACGCCATCCACAGCAGATAGGGCCGGTCGGAATAGACGCCCATCGAGCTGTCGTAATTGGAGAAACCGCCGGTGGCCAGCGACGTCATGCCATGCACCAGCGCATCCAGCCAGTGCATGCCACCGAGCCAGTAACAGACGATGGCCAGCAACGTCAGCCCGACATAGACCAGCCCGATGGCCTTGGCCACGCCACCGGCACGCGGCAGCACCTTGTCGGACCAGTCCGAGGATTCGGTCTGGAACAGGCGCATGCCGCCGACCTTCAGAAACGGCAGGATCGCGATCGCCATCACGATGATGCCGATACCACCGACCCACTGCATCAGGCCGCGCCACAGCTTGAGGCCATCCGAGAGCCCTTCGATGTCAGACAGCACGGTCGAGCCGGTGGTGGTGATCGCCGACACCGATTCGAACACGGCATCGGTCACGCCCAGGTGGGTCGCACCGAAGATCAACGGCAGGCTCGAGTAGGCCGACACCAGCACCCAGCTCAGCGTCGTCAGCACGAACATCGCACGCGGCTTGAGTTGCAGCTCCACCTTGCGCGAGACCGTCAGCATGATGACCGCCGAGCCGAGCGTGATGCCCAGCGAGATCAGAAAGGCGCTGGCATCCGCATCCGCTTCGCCGAGCAACACCAGCAAGGGCGCCAGCATCATCAAGGCCACCACGCATAGCAGCAGGCCGAGTACCCGGATGACCGGCAACCACTCCGAGAGCGAAAGAAGGCGCATCAGCGCCTGCGAGTGCGCTCGGGTCGCCTGCCCTGCGCGAGCACTTGCGCGCGCTCGTCTACGCAGCAGGTCCCGCGAGCCACCCTTCATGCCACCGGCCTGTTGATGACAGTCATCATTGTGCGTCCTCAGCGTTTTACCCCATGACGCCCCGGGCGCCAGTCTCAGTGCGACGATACCCTACACCCTCTTCTGCCGCTGTCCAGCGCCGCCACAGCGGTGACCCGCCGCAGGACATCACACCCCGACACCTCACGTCAGGCGCCTTGTGCCGCCCTGCAAGCTGCTATCCTGCCAACGACACGCGTAGCCACGCCGCCTGCTCAGTGCCAACACGCCTGAGTCCGGTTGGGCTGCCCAACCCCTGTGCGGTACACTGAGGCCCCAATATGGCAACGATGCGTTCACGGACAAGAACCTCATGCGTCTGACTGATTGGCGAGCCTGGCAGGCGAGTGCGTCCCGCACCGCCCACGACAGCCGCGTAGATATCACCCCCTCCCCGCGTGCCGAGCAAGTCCCGGCCATGCAGCGTCGTCGACTCAGCCCGGTCGGCCAGGCCTGCTGCAAGCTGCTGTTCGCGCTCGACCCTGACGCCGACCTGCCTATCATCCATGCCTCGCGCCATGGCGATACCGGCAAGATTCTCGCCCTGCTGGACGCCGCCACCCAGTCCGACGAAGCCCTGTCACCGGCGCGCTTCTCGCTCTCGGTGCACAACGCCGTGCTGGGCATGTACTCGATCACCGGCAAGTCCCATCAGCCGCTGGAAGCCCTCGCCGCCTGTGGCAACGAATTCGAGGCGCTGATGAGCGAGGCGCTCGGCTATCTGAGCGAGCGCGGGGACGTCATCGTGCTGTTCTCCGATATCGCCGCGCCGGAGGCCTTCCTGCTCCACGGTGACTACCCGGCCTGCGCCAGCGCCGTCGCCCTGCGCCTGAGCCGCAGCAGTGACGATGACAGCGCATGGACACTGAGCGCTACGCCTGGCGAATCGTTGACGGACAGCGCCCCGACGCCGCTTGAGGTCATCGCCTGGCTCGAGCAGGCCGGGGCTGAGACGCTCCCCTGTCGTCGCCATCACTGGCAGCTGAGCCGCGCTCACGCCGCCTCACCGACGCCGCCAGCAGACTGATGCCACGCATGCTGTCGTCTCCCCTCGGGCGCCTGTGGCGTGGCATCGCTACGGCCATCAGCTTCCTGACCTTCGGGCTGGGCGGCTTGCTGGTGGGGGGAATGTGGCCCCTGCTGACACTGGTGGTACGCCGCCCCGACAAGCGACAGAAGCTCGCGCGCAGCATCATCCATCACTGCATGCGCGGCTTCGTGGGCCTGATGCGCGGCCTGGGCGTGCTCGACTATCGCCTGCACGACTGCGAGCGTCTGCAACGTCCCGGCCTGCTGGTGCTGGCCAATCACCCGACGCTGATCGACGTGGTCTTCCTGCTCGCGCTGATTCCCCACGCCGACTGCGTGGTCAAGGGACGGCTGGCACGCAACCCCTTCACCCGTGGCCCCATCCGCGCCGCTGGCTACATCACCAATGAAGAGCCGCAGGGCGTGCTCGAGGCCGCCGGCGCGAGCCTGGCGCGCGGCAATGCCTTGATCCTGTTTCCGGAAGGCACGCGCAGCGTGCCCGGGCGCGCGCTGAAATTCCGCCGCGGCGCCGCCAACATCGCGCTGCGCACGCCAAGCGAGATCACCCCCGTGCTGATCGACTGCCAGCCCAGCACCCTGACCAAGGGCGAGCCCTGGTATCACATCCCGGCCCGACGGGTGATGCTCAATATCAAGGTGCTGCCGGACATGACGGCGCATGTCGCACCGCCACCGGCAGCAGAGGATGAGGTGCCGCTGTCACGCGATGCCCGCCAGTTGACGCGCCGCCTGGCCAGCGACTTTGCCGCTGAGCTGGCCGCCTTTCAGCGACGGATTCGCGAGTCATGACAACGCGCTGATCCGCACTGCCCCTGATCTCGATGTTGATCAGATAGCGAGAAAAAGTGATTAAGATATTCGGCCTTCCCGCCGTTAATAAAGCCTGCTGCCATTCATACCGGCCATTATCGGTACGCCGACACGAGGAATACTCATGAGCGATAGCGCCAAGCTGGAACTGGAACTCAAGCAACTGATCATCGACACCCTGGAGCTTGAGGACATCACGCCGGACGACATCGTCGCCGATGAACCGCTGTTCGTGGACGGCCTGGGGCTGGATTCGATTGACGCCCTGGAGCTCGGTCTCGCGCTGCAGAAGCAGTACGGCATCACGCTGGACGCCGAAGCCGAGGACACCCGCGCGCATTTCGCCAGCCTCAATGCCCTGCGTGAACTCGTGGAGGCCCGTCGTGAGCGCTGAGCAACAGACCGCGTCCCGCGAAGAGATCTATGCCCATGTGCGCAGCACCCTGATCGAGCTGTTCGAGATCGATGCCGCTGACATCCACCCCGAGGCGCTGCTCTATGAAGACCTCGACATCGACAGCATCGATGCGGTGGACCTGGTGGTCGAACTCAAGAAGTTCACCGGCCGACGCATCGAAGCCAATGACTTCAAGAGCGTACGCAGCCTCGATGACGTCGTGACCGCCGTCGAGCAGCTGATGCAGCGCCAGGCATGACGTCATTGTCCTCTGGTCGAGGGCGGCGTCCGTCACTGCCAAGGCTGCTGCTCGGCGGGCTGGGCGTCGTGGCCGCCATATGCTGGCCACTGCTGGTCTATGCCCTGCTCTCGCGGCTGACGGCAGACCCGGTGGGCGACGCGACCAGCGGACATGTCTCGCCCTGGGTGTGGGCACTGATCGCGCTGGGCGCCTTGCTGATCCAGCGTCTGCCCTTGCCGTTGATCCTGCGCCTGACGCTGGCCGCGCTGCTGATCGCCATCAGCCTGCTCAGCGAGGCGGAACTGGGGCTGCGCGCCTATCCGGTGCTGGTCAATCTGGCCATGCTCAGCGTGTTCGCCACCAGTCTGTGGCGCGGCATGCCGGTGATCGAGCGCCTGGCGCGTCTGCAGGAGCCTGATCTGCCCGCCGCCGGCGTGCGTTATACCCGCAAGGTCACCCGAGTGTGGTGCGGCTTCTTCGTCTTCAATGCCAGTGTTGCCGCGACCACGGCGCTGTATGCCGACCTCGCGACCTGGACGCTCTACAACGGCCTGGTGAGCTACGTGCTGATGGGGCTGCTGTTCTGCGGCGAATGGCTGGTACGCCGTCGCCTGCGCCGCGCCGATGGCTGAACCTGGTTATCGATGAGCTTGGCTATCGATGAGCTCGGCTATCGATAGCTGAATCCATGTATGGATACGCCCGGCGTGGATACGCCCCCAGATGAATTCGACTTTCTGAAGAGTTGCCTGCCTCACATGTCTGATGCCCGCCAGCCTGCCAGCCGCGCCACCGCACGCTCCACTGAGCAAGACGCCGCCCAGCGCGCCACCTCCCTCATCCATCAGGGTTGGCGCCAGCTCGCCCGACTCGCGCCCGCGGCGCCGGCCTGCTGGCTGGCCAGTCCCGGTCAGCCGCTGCGCCCGCTGAGTCGTGCCGAGCTGATGGCACGCGTCGATGCCTGGCATCAGTGGCTGGACAACCTGCCCGCTGCGCATGCTGGCCGCCGACCCGGCGCACGTTGGGTGCTGTTCCAGCCCACCACACTGGGCGCCTGCGTGCAGCTGCTGGCGCTGTGGGAGCGCGGCATGCTCGCCGTGCTGCCCGGCGATGACCGCCCGGAAACCCTGGCCCGCCTGGCCGAGAGCAGTGATGGCAAACTGCCCGAGACCAGCGCCGCTGGCTGGCCGCCGGAGCAATCCGGAGCTCTCAGCTCTACCGGCACTCTCAGCTCTACCGACTCTGTCGGCTCTACCGCAGCACCGAATACACCGTTCGAGATCACGCCGGACGGCGGGCGTCTCGCGCTGGAGCTCTGCACCTCCGGCTCCACCGGCGAGCCGCTGCGCATCGCCAAGCGCTTCGATCAGCTCGAGGCCGAACTGGCCGTGCATCGCGCGCTGTGGCCGCTGGCGACGGACGCTTCAGGCACTGACTCAGCGTCTGAGCCAAGCACAGGCGCCGTCAGCCTCAGCCAGGTCAGTCACCAGCACATCTACGGTCTGCTGGTGTCGCTGCTGCGCCCGCTCAGCGAAGGGGTGCCGTTTCTCAGCGAAGCCTGTCATTACCCGGAGCAGCTGGCCGCCGCCATCGCGCAGCTGTCCGGCCTCGGGCATCGCTGCCAGCTAGTCAGCTCGCCGGCCCAGCTGGCGCGCCTGCCCCAGGCCAGTGACGGGAGCCGCGTGGCGGGCCAGGCTCAGGCTCAGGTGTTGCGGGTCTTCTCTTCAGGTGCCCCGCTGCCGGCCGAGGCCGCCCGCCACGCAGAGAACTGCCTGCAGGCGCCGGTGATCGAGATCTACGGCAGCACCGAAACGGGCGGCATCGCGCATCGCCGCCAGCACGAGACGTCCGACTGGACACCGCTGCCGGAGGTCGAGATCCGCTTCTCGCCCGCCTTCGCGGTGCGCTCGCCGTTTCTGGAGCAGCCGGACCAGTGGTGGCAGCAGGCCGACAACGCCGCGCCAGTGGCGGCTGAAACGTCGTCGCAAGGCGAGCAGCAGGCGGCGCCACGCTTCCAGCTGCTGGGGCGCAGTGATCGGCTGGTCAAGCTGGCCGGCAAGCGGGTCTCGTTGAGCGCGGTGGAGCGCTGCCTCAGCGCGCAAGCGGAGGTGCTGGAAGTACGTTGCCTGCCGATGCCCACCCGCGATCATCGTCTGGGCGCGGTGGTGGTGATGGACGAGAGCGCGCTGCCGCAGGACCACGCCAGCCGCCGTGATCTGATTGCCCGTCTGCGCCGTGCGCTGATGCCGGGTTTCGAGCGCATCGCCCTGCCGCGCTACTGGCGATTCGTCACGCGCCTGCCGCTGAATGCCCAGGGCAAGTTCACGGCGGATTCCGTCGCGCGGCTGTTTGCCGATCTCGACGATCATCGTCTGCCACGCTGGCTGGGCGAAACCTCCAGCGGTCCGCAGCAGCTGACGCTGGAAGCCGAGGTGCCCGACAGCCTGTGCTACCTCGAGGGGCATTTCGCTGACCAGCCACTGGTGCCCGGCGTGGTGATGCTCAAATGGGCTCGCGATCTCGGTCGCCGCCTGCGCCTGGCGGGTGTCGGCGTGCAGGAAAGCCGTTTTCAGCGTCTGGAGCGCATCAAGTTCTCCAACCTGTTGCTGCCGGGCATGCGCTTTACGCTGGCCGCGACACTGGTCGCCGACAGTCACGGCCTGCGCGTCGACTTTCGCCTGGAATCCCGCGCGGGCCTGCACGCCAGTGGCCGCTTGCGCTACGGTGCTGAAACCGATAGCGCGGCTGATAGCTCGCCCCTCAGCCCACCACTCAGTTCGCCCCAGACGACACCCACACCGGAGGCGTCATGAGCCAGCCCCAGGCGCCGATGACCGGCCACACACCCTCTCCCCCCGTCAGCGAGTCGCCACTGCGCGCCTGCGTGGTGATTCCGGTCTACGACCACCCCGCCACCATCGCCGGCGTGTGCGCGGGTCTGGCACCGCTCGGGCTGCCCATCGTGCTGGTGGATGATGGCTGCAGCGCGCCCTGCGCCGAGGTGCTGGATCAGCTGGCGGCCGAGGGTCATCACCTGGTGCGCCGTGAGCAGAATGGCGGCAAGGGCGCTGCCGTGCGCAGCGGCCTGCAGGCTGCCGAGCAGCTCGGCTTCACCCATGCCCTGCAGGTGGATGCCGATGGGCAGCACGACGTCAGTGATCTGCCCGCCTTCCTCAACGGCATGCAGGAAAATCCCGACTGCCTGCAGATCGGCTATCCGCAATACGACGCCAGCGTGCCGCGCATCCGCTTCTATGGCCGCTACGCCTCGCACATCTGGGTGTGGATCAACACCCTGTCGCTGGCCATCCGCGACACCATGTGCGGCGTGCGCCTCTATCCGCTGGCCGCCACCAACCGGCTGCTGGCGCATCATGACTGTGGCGATCGCATGTCCTTCGACACCGAGGTGCTGGTGCGCTGGTACTGGGCCGATGGCGAGGTCGCCAACCTGCCGGTGCATGTCAGCTATCCCACCGGAGGCGTCAGCCACTTCCGCCCCGGTCACGACAACCTGTTGATCAGCGCCATGCACACGCGGCTGTTCCTCGGCATGCTGCTGCGCTCACCGAAACTTGCCTGGCGCACGCTGTCGGGACGCAATGGCAGGACATCATCCACTCATGTCAGTCGCCCCTCGCAGCCTGACGATGCGAAGGGGAAACACGAATGACCCATTGGGCACGCCTGTCGGAAACCGGCTCCACCACTGGCATGCGCCTGATGGTGACGATTCGTCGTCGCCTAGGTGCCTGGCCGTTTCGTATCGCGCTGTTTCCGGTGCTGGTGTGGTACTTCCTGCTGCGCGGGGTGGCGCGGCGTGCCTCCTTCGACTTCCTCAAGCGCCTCGAGCCAGAGCTTGGCGGCGTGCGCCTATGGACGAGAAGCTTCGCCCACTTCATGCAGTTCGGTGAGGCGATCATGGACAAGGTCTCGGCCTGGAGCGGCGAGATTCCGCTGACCTCGCTGACCGGCACCGGCCCGGAAGACCTGCGCGACGCCGCGCTGCGTGGCGAGGGCGGCATCATCCTCGTCGCTCACCACGGCAATCTGGATGTGATCAATGCCATCGGCGAGCGCCACGACATCGATCTGTGCGCGCTGGTGCACACGCGCCACGCCGAGAAGTTCAATCAGCTGCTGGAGCAGGCCACCGGGCGCAAGCCGCCGCAGATGATCGAGGTCAGCGAGATCACGCCTGCCACCGCCATGGCGCTGGGCGATCGGGTCAATCGCGGCGGCTTCGTGGTCATCGCCGCCGACCGCGTGCCGATTCCGCCCACCGCCGACGATGCCAAGGCAGACACCCCTCCAGCAGAAGGCAGCAGACTCGCGTCGCCGGCCAGTGCCGCGGCCTCACCGCGCGTGCTGCACTGTGACTTCATCGATCAGCCCGCGCCCTTCCCGCAGGGGCCCTTCATGCTGGCCGCGCTGCTGCGCTGTCACGTCTATACCCTGAGCTGCATTCGCGAACAGGGCGGCGCCCATCCGCGTTTCCGGGTCGACTTCGCGCCCTTTGATGACAGCCGCGCCGTCAAGCGCAGCGGTCGCGAGGCGTGGATCCAGCAGGCCATGCAGCGTCACGCCCGTCATCTGGAAGCGCGCGTGAAGCGCCATCCGCTGCAGTGGTTCAACTTCTTCGACTTCTGGCATCAGGCGCCTGACAGCACGTCGAATCCAGACAGCGCGTCGGCTCCGAAACAGGACGCCTGAGCCGCGCCGGGCCTGCGGCAACGCTGCTTCGCGCCCGGCTCTGCGGCCTTCACCTTGTTCGCTCTTCACGTTCAGCGCATTTTCACGCTTCTCTCTTCGCCAGGTACCTCGTCATGTCACAGCCCGCCACCTCTTCCTCCGCCCTGATTCTCGACGGCAGTGATATCACCCTCGAGCAGTTGATCGATGTCGCCGAAGGCCGCCGTGAGGTGCGCCTGACTTCGGATGCCGCCTTCCGCGCCCGTATCGAGGCCGGCCCGGCCCTGCTGGAACGCCTGCTGGAGGAAGAAGGCGTGGTCTACGGCGTCACCACCGGTTACGGCGATTCCGTGACGCGTGCCGTGCAGGGGGCAGAGGACCTCGAAGCCCTGCCGCGCCATCTCTATACCTTCCACGGCTGTGGCATGGGCGCGGACCTGGATGTGGTCAGCAGTCGCGCGGTGGTGATGGTGCGCCTCGTCTCGCTGTGCCGTGGTGTCTCCGGGGTCAGCATGGCGCTGCTGGAGCGCCTCGTATGGCTGCTCAATCACGACATCCTGCCGCGCATTCCCGAAGAAGGCTCGGTGGGAGCCAGCGGCGATCTCACCCCGCTTTCCTATGTCGCCGCCGTGCTGTGTGGCGAGCGTGAGGTCTGGGTGCGCCCCGGCGCAGGCCAGCCCCACGCGCTGCGCCCGACGGCCGAGGTCTTCGCGGCACACGGCCTGACGCCCTATGTGCTGCGCCCCAAGGAAGGCCTGGCGCTGATGAACGGCACCGCCGTGATGACGGCTCTCGCCGCGCTGGCCTATGGCCGCACCTGCTACCTCAGCCGCCTGAGCGCGCGCATCACCGCCCTCAGCGTGCAGGCGCTGGAAGGCAACCCCTACCACTTCGATGCCGACCTGTTCGCCGCCAAGCCGCACCCCGGTCAAGCCCGCGTGGCCCAGTGGCTGCGCGATGATCTGGCCCACCCGGCGGCACCGGAAGTCGACGCCACGCCGATCAACTCGCCGCGTCTGCAGGACCGCTACTCGACGCGCTGCGCGCCCCACGTCATCGGCGTGGTCGAGGACAGCCTCAGCTGGTGGCGCAGCTTCCTGGAGACCGAGCTCAACAGCGCCAACGACAACCCGCTGATCGATGTCGAGGCCGGCAAGATTCTCCACGGCGGCCACTTCTATGGCGGCCATGTGGCGATGGTGATGGACAGCCTCAAGACGGCGGTCGCCAACCTGGCTGACCTGCTCGACCGCCAGCTGGCACTGCTGGTCGACAGCCGCTACAACCGTGGCCTGCCCAGCAATCTCAGCGGTGCCACGCCCGAACGCGCGCCGCTCAATCATGGCTACAAGGCGGTACAGATCGGCGCCTCGGCCTGGACGGCGGAAGCCCTCAAGCTGACCATGCCCGCCAGCGTCTTCTCGCGCTCCACCGAGTGCCACAATCAGGACAAGGTCAGCATGGGCACCATCGCCGCGCGGGATGCGCTGCGCGTGCTGACACTGGTGGAACAGGTCGCCGCCGCCACCCTGCACGCCGCCGTGCAGGGCAGCGAGCAACGCGCCGACATCACGGGTCAAGCCGCCACGCCGCCCAGACTGGCCGCCTTCACCCGTGAACTGCGTGAAGACATCGCGCCCCTCGAGGAAGATCGCGGTCTGGAAGCCGACCTGCGCCTGCTGTGCGCGCGCATCCGTGAGCGCCATTGGGCCCTGAGCGCCGGCGAGGCCAACGCATGAACGAGAGACAAGCCATGAATCAGCCAGCCGAAACACCGATGCCGACCGCCACGGTAGAGATGGAAGTGCCCTTCCACGACGTCGACATGATGGAAGTCGCCTGGCACGGCCATTACGTGCGCTATCTCGAGATCGCCCGCTGCAAGCTGCTCGACATGCTCGACTACAACTACCCGCAGATGCGCGATTCCGGCTACGCCTGGCCGGTGATCGACCTGCGCCTGCGCTATGCCGGCCCGGCGCGCTTCGGTCAGCGCATCGCCGTCACCGCGCGGCTGCGTGAGTGGGAGAACCGCCTCAAGCTCGACTACGTGATCCGCGATGTCGAGAGCGGCAAGCGCCTGACCCGCGGCTACAGCGTGCAGGTCGCCGTCGGGTTGGAAGATGGCGAGATGCTGCTGGCCTCGCCCGCCGCGCTCAGCGAGCGGCTGGCCGCCTGGCAGGCCAGTCAGTCGCAAGTCAGCCAGTCACGCTCCAGCGACGAGGATGCGCCTGCCACCCCGAACCCGACACAAGGAACACCGTGATGACTTCGCGCCTTGCCATTGCCGCCACTGCCCTGCTGCTGACTGCCGGTGCCCCCTGGGCCAGCGCATCCGAGAACAGTGCCTCAAAGACCAGCACCGCCGAATTCGACGCCCGCGCCCTGACGCAACAGCTGGCGCGCACCGCCCCGGTCTGCGGTGACTTCCAGCAGACGCGCTGGCTCGAGGATGTCGGTGCAGAGCTCGAGAGCCGGGGTCACTTCCGTCTGATCGGCGACCCGAACGCACCCGAAGGCCTGGTGTGGGAAACCACTTCGCCGATTGAAGACCGTCTCGAGATGCGCCCCGATGCCGGCCAAGGCCCGAATGGCGAGCCGCTGCCGGCCGACCAGCAGGCGATGGCGGAGCTGCTGATCAGCTTCTTCCACGGCGACTGGCAGGCGCTGGAGGAGCACTTCTCCCTGACGTTGACGGGTACGCCGGATGATTGGCAGGCCAGCCTGACGCCCAACGATGCCCGGCTGGCCGAGGCCATCGAGCGCCTCGAGATCGACGGTGGCAGCTGGCTGGAACACGTGAATCTCGACAGCGGCGACGGTGACCGCCTTGAGCTGGCGCTCACCGCCGGCGGTCACTGCGAGCGATGACATCGCCCAGCCATGAGCCGCGCCAGGGGCTGGATCGCGCCATCTGGCGCTGGCTGTGGGCCGCCGCCCTGCTGCTGTGCGCGCTGCTGCTGGCCGCGAAGATCGTCCCGCAGAGCCCCTGGCGTGGGGCGATCGACACCCGCATCACCGCCATGCTGCCAGAGCAGGAGCGCAGCCCGCTGGCAGCGCGCGCCGAATCGCTGGATGACACCGCCAACCGGCTGGTGATTCTGGTCGGCAGTCGCGATGCCAGCGCCGCCGCACGCAAGCAGCGTGACGCCGCCGCCCAGGCGCTGCGTCAGGCGCTCGCGCCCATCGCGACGCTGGATGACGGCAAGAGCCTCGAAAGCCTGCGCCTGCCGGCAGAGGTCCAGCCGGCCCTGATCGCCCCGTCGCTTGCAGGCCTGAGTGACGATGACTGGCAGGCACGCGCCCTCAGGCAACTGTTCCAGCCCGGCGGCCAGCGCGACCTGATCCGCGATCCCTTCGGTCTCGCCGGCGCCTGGCAGAGCTGGCTGACGCCCGCCAACCTGTCGCTGTCCGGCGGCCAGCTCTTGCTGCGCGCGCCGGCTTCCGCTGGCTCAGCCAGTAACGAACAGGACAGTGATGAGCAGAACAGCGAAGAAGGCGGTAGCGGCTATCGGCTGATCAGCGCCACCCTGACGGGCAGCGCCTACGCGATGAGTGACCAGCAGGCGCTGGAGCAGGCCGTGAATGGCGTGAAGGCCGACTATCCCGACGTCCAGCTGCTGCGCTCCGGACTGGTCTTCCATGCCAGCAACGGCGCGCAACAGGCCAAGCAGGAGATGTCGACCATCGGGCTCGGCTCGCTGATCGGCGTGCTGCTGTTGCTATGGGCGGTGTTCCGCACCCCGCGTCGGCTGCCATTGCTGCTGGTGCCGGTGGCCACGGGTGTGCTGTTCGCGCTGCCGCTGACCTGGTGGGCCTTCGGCAGCCTGCATGTGCTGACGCTGGCCTTCGGCGCCAGCCTGATCGGCATCTCCATCGATTATGTGCTGCATCTGGAGTGCATGCGCCGTCTGGCGACGCATGGCCGTGGCGGGCTCGCCGCGCTGTGGCCGGGCCTGACGCTGGGACTGTGCTCCAGCCTCGCCGCCTATCTGGCCATCACCCTGACGCCGATGCCCGGCCTGCGCCAGATGGGCATGTTCGCGGCGCTCGGCTTGATCGGTGCCTGGCTGAGCGTGCGCCTGTGGCTACCGCAACTGCCACTGCCGGCACAGGCCACCCGCGAGGACTCCCCCGCCGCCCGCGCCGCAGGATGTCTGGCGCGCGCCATTCCCGGCAAGCGCAGCTGGCAGGCACTGGGTCTGCTGCTGATGGCTGCGCTTGCCAGCCTCTACGGACTGCGCAGCGATGACCGCCTCACGCAGCTCAACCCCTCGCCTGCGTCTCTGATCAACGAGCAACGCGAGGTCCAGCGCCTGCTTGCCGAACCGGATGGCCTGCGCTACCTGATCGTGCAGGCCGAGACTGACGCCGCCCTGCTCACGCGCCTGCATGCGCTGGAAGACACCTTCCAGCAGCTGAATGCACGCCAGCAGCTGGGCCACTGGGCGAGCCTCGCTCAGCAACTGCCGACGCTTGAACAGCAGCAGGCCAATCTCGGCGCCATGCGTGAGCGCACCCGCACCCTGCTGCCCCAGGTGCTGAGCACCGCAGGCCTGTCACCCGAGCTAGTCACGCGTGCCGAGCAGGCCATCGCAGACGCCCACCCGCTGCGCCCGGCGGACTGGGTCGCGCTGCCCGCCGGTGAGATGGGCCAGCGACTGTGGCTCGATTCGCGCCGCGCCGCCATCGGCATCGTGCGCTTCGGCGATGTCACGGCTGAGGGCAGCGCAGCGCTTGCGCGCCTCGCCGCGGATGACGACAGACTCGAGTATGTCGATCAGGTCGCCAGGCTCTCGACGACGCTGGGCAGGATTAGCAGCGAGATGGCCTGGCTGGTCGGCGGCGCGGTGGTCTTGATCAGCCTGCTGCTGGCGCTGCGCTATCGCCGCAGCACCTGGCGAGCCCTGCTGCCGCCGCTGGGCGGACTGGTGCTGACGCTGGCGGCCCTGACGCTGGCAGGCGTCGGCCTCAACCTCTTCCACCTGCTGGGCCTGTTGCTGGTACTGGGGATTGGCCTCGATGCAGGCATCTTCTGTGCCGAGCATCCCGCGCGCAGCGCAGAAAAAAGCAGTGCTGGCATCTTCTGTGCCGAGCATCCTGCGCGCCGCTCTTTATCAGCTCCAGCGTCAGATGCAGCACAGACCAGCACCAGCCGTGCATCGCAGGCCAGCCTGCTGGCGATTTCGCTGTCGTGCGCCTCCAGCCTGCTAGCCTTTGGGTTGTTGAGCTTCAGTCAGACACCGGCGCTGGCGGCACTGGGGCTGGCCTGCCTGCTGGGGCTGAGCGCCACCTGGTGTCTGGTGCCCTTCGCGCGCAGTTGAGGCGGGTCTGAAGCGAAAGACAAGCAAGCCGCAGGGAACGCAGCGCAGCATGTACACATAACGACAACGACAGGGGACGATGCCATGGAATCGGCAGATCGCAGCAACAACCCACCACGCAAGGAAGTCATCATCATCGGCGCCGGACCCGCCGGCGCGGCGGCGGCGGCGTGGCTGGCACGCGCGGGCCATGCGGTGCGCGTACTGGAGCGCAGCCACTTCCCTCGCTTCTCCATCGGCGAGAGCCTGCTGCCACGTTGCATGCAGCATCTGGAGGCCTGCGGCTTGATGGAGGCCGCCGCCGCCGGTGGCTATCAGCGCAAGACCGGTGCGGCCTTCACCCGCCGCGGCGAGCATCGCGTGATCGACTTCCGCGACAAGTTCAGCGACGGCCCCGGCACCACCTGGCAGGTAGAGCGCGCCGACTTTGATCAGCGCTTGATCGAGGGCGCGCGGGCGGCGGGCGCCGAGGTCGAATTCGGTGTCACGGTCACGGGCTTCACTCCGGCTCGCGCCGCGCAGAGCGACGCCACCGGCCATGCGCAGGGGCCACGCCTCACGCTGGCGGATGGCCGCGAGCTTGAGGCCGCCTTCGTGCTGGATGCCAGCGGCTATGGCCGCGTGCTGGCGCGCCTCGAATCGCTTGAGCGTGACCCGCGCCTGGAGCCGCGCATGGCGCTGTTCGGCCATGTCCACGATGGCATCGCCGACCTCGCGCCGCCCGCCGCGGGCTATCGCCGCGACAATATCCTGATCGCCTCGCATCCTACGCATCCCGATGTCTGGTACTGGCTGATTCCCTTCGCCAATGGCCGCGCCTCGCTGGGCGTGGTCGGCCCGCGCGAGCTGATCGAGCCTGCCGCCGAGGACGATGCGCAGACACGCCTGTGGCAGTGGGTGATGGAAGAACCGCGCCTGGCGGAGCTGCTGCGTGATGCTCGACCGGCCAACGCCGTGCAGTCGCTGGGCGGTTACAGCGCCGATGTCAGTCGCCTGCATGGCCCGGGCTATGCGCTGCTCGGCAATGCCGGAGAATTTCTGGACCCGGTGTTCTCCTCCGGCGTGACCATCGCGCTGGAATCGGCGCTGCGTGCCGCGCCGCTGGTCGGGCGTGAGCTTACCGCGACCCGCGATGAGCAGCGCCCCGACTGGGCCAGCGAATATGAGCAGCCGCTGCGCCGTGGCATCGAGGTCTTCCGCGAATTCGTCACCGCCTGGTACGACAGCCGTCTGACCGACATCATCTATCATCCCGAGCCGCATGCGCGGATTCGCCAGATGATCAGCGCGGTGCTCGCCGGTTACGCCTGGGACACGACCAACCCCTTCGTCAGTGCCAGTCGCCGCCGCCTGACGGCCCTTGCCAGACTGACCGCGCCCGAGCAGACACTCGCGCCAGACGCGGTGCCGGAAAGCGATTCGCTCGCTGACCTCAGCGCCTTCGGCCGCGCAGCAAGCGTCGGCGAGAACAGGTAAAGTAGCGTCATGAAAAACATGTCTTTCGCCTCTCACGCTGTTTCTACTGGGCTGCACACAGTCGGGCTGCGCTCAGCAGGGCTGCGCTCTACTGGGCTGCACACAGTCGGGCTGCGTTCAGCAGGGCTGCGCAGCCGCCTCGGGCTGGCCAGCCTTGCCGTGGCCGCCACGCTGCTGTTGAGCGGCTGCAGCCTGCTCGCCCCACAGCCGCTGGAGGCTGCCAGCCCGATGCCGGCGCTGGCGAGTCTCGAGCAGACCAGTACCCAACGTCTGATTCTGCGTGTGGCGCGTATAGAGAGTGATGACAACGCAAAACGGACTGTCGCTGTGGATGCCGAGGCTGGCGAGGGTGCGCAGGAGCAGAATCTGCCGCCTCTCATCGGCGTACTGCGTCAATCGCCCGAGGCCATGCGGCTGGTCATGCTCAGCGTGCAGGGCCAACGCCTGCTGACGCTGGTGCATGATGCCGACGGCAGCCGTTTCGAGAAGGCACGCCCCGAGGTACTCGAGAAGCTGCCCTTCAGCGCCGACTGGCTGGCGCGACGTATCGCCTGGGTGCACTGGCCGCAGGCCGCGATCGATGACGCCTTTGCGAACACAGGCTGGCAGCTGGTACAACGCGGCGACTGGCAACAAAGTCGCCAGCCCGCGCAGCGCATCATCACGCAAGATGGTGTGACCATCGCCGAGCTGACCCGCGATGCCAGTGGCAGCGTGACCCTGCGCGACCCGGCGGCCGACATGCAGCTGACGCTGGAACCGCTGGCAGCGCCCAGCACACAGAACGCCCCTGACGACTCACCGGAAGCTCCCGCGCATGACTGAATCTGTTGCAACCGTGGCCACCGCTACCCCCAAGGGCCGCGACACTGGCAACGCCTGCCGCCTGTCTCGCCCCGGCATCGTCTGCCCGCTGGGCGCAGACCACGGCCTGATCAGCAGTGCGCTGTTCAGCGCCAGCCGTGGCCTGCGTGTCAGTGATGACTTCAGCCCCGGCACGCCGCTGTCGCTGGGGCGCGTCACCGCGCGGCTGGTGGATGACAGCGACTGGCCGGCCCCGCTGCGCTCACGCAACAACCGCCTGCTGGCCACCGCGCTTGAGCAGTTGGCACCGGAACTTGAAGCCCTCAAGCGTCAGGGCATCGCGCCGGAGCGCATTGGCGTGGTGCTCGGTACCAGCACCTCCGGCATCGGCGAGACGGAAGCCGCGATGGACGCCCAGCGCGCCGCCGTCGCCCAGGGCACGCCGAGCGCCGACAGCTGGCCGCAAAGCTTTGAATATCGTCGTCAGGAACTGGGCGCACCCGCCGAGTGTGTCGCCTGGCTGAGCGGCGCGCGTGGGCCGATCTACACCCTGTCCACCGCCTGCACCTCCAGCGCCAAGGCCTTGGCCAGTGCACGTCGTCTGCTGGCCTCCGGCCAGTGCGATGCGGTGATCGCCGGCGGTGCCGACAGCCTGTGCCACATGACGGTGAAGGGCTTCATGAGTCTGGAGGCCGTCAGCCGCAAGCAGAGCCAGCCGCTGGGAGCCGAGCGCGATGGCATCAATCTGGGCGAGGCCGCAGTACTGTTCGTGGTCACGCCGGAGCGCGGCGGCGTACAGCTGACCGGCGTCGGCGAATCCAGCGATGCCCACCATATTTCCGCGCCCTGCCCCGATGGCAGCGGCGCCGAGGCCGCCATGCGCGGCGCGCTCGCCAGTGCCGGCCGCGCCCCCGGTGAGATCGACTACATCAACCTGCACGGCACCGCCACGCCGCTGAATGACGCGATGGAAAGCCTCGCCATCAGCCGCCTGTTCGGTGCAGATGCCGACTCTGACACCGGTTCTGATATCGATCACGCCCGTCTGCCCGCCGTCAGCTCGACCAAGGCCCTTACCGGCCATACGCTGGGCGCCTGCGGGGCGCTGGAAGCCGCCTTCTGCTGGCTGGCGCTGGAACATGGCCGCCTGCCGCCGCATGCCACGCCGCGTGAGGCGCTGGACCCGACGCTGCCTGCGCTCAACATCGTCTATCGTGACCGCCCCGAGACCCCGCCGCTGCGGGTGATGAGCAATGCCTTCGCCTTCGGCGGCAACAATATCTCGCTGGTGCTGGAGCGCCACACCACCGACCCGGAGTCCTCTGCATGCTGACCCCGAGCACCGACTCAGTTTCCCTTGCTGGCGCTGAGGTGCAGCCCCGTGAGGCGCGCTATCCCGCCATGCCCTGCGCCATCGGCCCCTATGTGCCCCATGATGCCGGCATGTGCCTGCTGGATAGCGTGCTGCGCTGTGACGAGCATTCGCTGAGCGCCGACATCACCCCGACGCCAGACAATCTGTTCGCCGAGCCGGACGACGACGGCCAGGCCGTGATTCCCGCCTGGGTCGGGCTTGAGTGGATGGCGCAGGCCATCGCCGCCTGGTCGGGCCTGCAGGCTGCGCGCAGCGGCCAGCCGCCGCGAGTCGGCTTTCTGCTCGGGAGTCGCCGCTATGAGAGCGAAGTCGCCGCCTTTTCCTGCGACTGTCGCTGGCTGATTCATGTTCAGCTCGACTATCGCGCCGACAACGGGCTGGGCGCCTTCGAGGCCACCATCAGCGACGAGCACGGCGCCACTGTCGCGCGTGCCGGCGTCAATGTCTTCGAGCCGGCGCCCGAGCCGCTGCCCTCCGCGGCGTCTACGCAAGAGACCGCACAAGAATCCTCACCCGGACAGCAGGATGCTGCCGGTGCCTCATCGCAAGGTAATGTCTGATGTCTGTCACACCCCTCGCTACTGAAACTGCCACCGCTGCCCCTGAAGCACGCGAGTGGATTCTGGTCACCGGCTCCAGCCGTGGTATCGGCCGCGCCATCGCGCTGCGTCTGGCCCGCGAAGGCTACAACCTGGTGCTGCATTGTCGCTCGCGCCGTGACGCCGCCGAGGAGGTCGCGCGTGAGATCAGCGCCCTGGGCGGCGAATCGCGCATCCTCAGCTTCGATGTCGCCGACCGTGACGCCGCACGCAGCGCGCTGGAAGCCGATATCGAGGCCCACGGCTGCTGCTACGGGGTGGTCTGCAATGCCGGTATCCATGCCGACAACGCCTTCCCGGCGCTCACCGATGAAGACTGGGACAGCGTGATCCGCACCAACCTCGATGGCTTCTACAACGTCATCAAGCCGCTTTCCATGCCGCTGGTACGCCGCCGCAAGCCGGGGCGCATCATCGTGATATCCTCGGTGTCGGGCATGATGGGCAATCGGGGTCAGGTCAACTATTCCGCCGCCAAGGCGGGGCTGATCGGCGCGGTCAAGGCACTTGCGGTGGAGCTGGCCAAGCGCCGCATCACCGTCAATGCCGTCGCACCGGGCGTCATCGCCACCGAGATGACCGAAGGCGTCGAGATGGAAGAGGCGCTGAAGATGATTCCCATGCGCCGCGCAGGGGAAGCCGAGGAAGTCGCCGCCACCGTGGCCTTCCTGTGCTCGAAGGACGCCGGCTACATCACCCGCCAGACCATCGCGGTGAACGGGGGGATGTTCTGATGACGACTTCCTCTCAGGCACTGCGCGGCAGACGTGTCGTGGTCACCGGCATGCATGGCTTCTCGCCCATCGGCAATGACTGGCCGACCCTGCGCGCCAACCTGGCCGCCGGGCGCACCGGCATCCGCTATATCGAGGACTGGGACAAGTACGACGGCCTCAACACCCGCCTCGGCGCGCCGGTCAACGATTTCGAACTGCCCAGTCACTACAACCGTCGCGCGCTGCGCAGCATGGGCCGTGTGGCGCAGCTGGCGACCCGCTCCAGCGAACTGGCGCTGGAAGCGGCCGGCCTGAGTGACAGCCCGCTCAAGGAGAGCGGCCAGATGGGCATCGCCTACGGCGCCTCGGCCGGTGAGCCGGATGCGGTGGCCGACTTCGGCAACATGCTGCTCAACCACTCCACCGACGGGCTCAGCGCCAATTCCTATATCCGCATGATGGCGCACACCGCGCCGGTCAATATCGGCGTGTTTCTCGGTATCAAGGGGCGGATTCACACCACCTCCAGCGCCTGCACCTCCGGCAGCCAGGGCATCGGTTACGCCTATGAGGCGATCCGCTTCGGCCGCCAGACCGCGATGGTCGCCGGTGGCTGCGAGGAGCTGTCCGCCGCCGACGCCGCCGTGTTCGATACCCTGTTCGCCACCAGCACCTGCAATGAGCGCCCGGACCTGTCACCGCGGCCCTTCGATGCCGAACGTGATGGCCTGGTGATCGGTGAAGGCGCCGGCACGCTGATTCTGGAAGAGCTGGAGCACGCCCTGGCGCGCGGCGCGACCATCCACGCCGAGATTCTCGGCTTCGGCACCAACTCCGATGGCCGTCACGTCACCCAGCCGGACGCCAACATGATGGAGGCCGCGATGCGCATGGCGCTGGAGGATGCCGGTGTCGAGGCCTCAGAGATCGGCTATGTCAGCGCCCATGGCACCGCCACCGAGCGCGGCGATATCGCCGAGAGCCATGCCACCCATGCGGTGTTTGGCGATTCCACGCCGATCAGCGCCTTCAAGAGTTACACCGGCCATACGCTGGGCGCCTGTGGCGCGCTGGAGGCCTGGATCGCCATCGAGATGATGCGTGATGGCTGGTTCCACGGCACCGCCAATCTCACCAGTCTCGACCCGCGCTGTGCGCAGCTCGACTACCTCACCGGCGCAGGCCGCGAGATCGAGACGGACACCGTGATGAGCAACAACTTCGCCTTCGGTGGCATCAATACCTCGCTGATTCTGCGTCGCTGGCAGGGCGAGTGAGTCACTGGCAATCTGATCTGGCGCCAGTCATTACGCTTCGCGCTGACGCCTTTGCAGGGTGTCGCCAACGTACGACTTTGCAGCGGGTCGGATCTGGCGCAAGATACGCGCCCGCTGCATGGTCTATGGTGTGATTGGCTCACGCCCCTGGCTGGCTGACGGCGCTATTCACTGGCGTCGCGCCAGTCAATCACCCTGTTAGGAGAGGTCTCAGATGGCGTCACGTTCTGCTCAGTCGCTCGCATCCTCGAAACGTTCCACGGCACCTGCCACGCGCACTCGCTCGGGTCGCGCCTCGCGTGTGCTGACACTGGTGTCTGCACTGCTGCTCGGCTCTGCGGGGCTTGTGGCCTCCGCCCCGGCGGTGGCGCGGGACACGCAGCACTTCCTGCCGATCATGCCGGTGATGGCCAGCACCGCGGCCAGTCAGCGACTGGGCAAGGACGTGGCTTTCTTCTTCGGTGACAAGCAGCCCTACGAGCGGATCGAGAAGCGCGGCTGGGCGCGGGTGAACCCGAAGACCAACGCCACCAACAAGAGCGATGCGGAAGCCTGTCGCTGGGTGTTCCTGTCGGCGCTGCGTGAGCTGCAGGAAAAGGCGCGCGAATATGGGGCCAATGCGGTCATCAACATTCGCAGCGACTATGACAAGGTGCCCTACTCCAGCAGCGAGAAGTACGAGTGCCATGCGGGTAATATCGTCGCGGGCGTCGCGTTGCGTGGGGATCTGGTGATCCTGCATCCGAAGAACTGATTCGCCATCATGACGGCCAGGCAAGGCGAGGGTGTGAGCGAGACAAGTAAGCCGGTTGAGGATAACTCGGCAATCGAGCCTGCGGCGCGCCCGACCGACCACCCCGCCTACCGCTGCGTGGTGCTGGGGCATGCTGCAGCGGATGGCTCCGCTTCGCTGAGCACTGGTTCACTGAGCAGTGGTTCGCTGAGCAGTGATTCGCCATGCATTGAGCCGCTGAGCGTCGGGCGGCCAAGCATTGAGCCGCTGATCTCGCATGATCCCCACGCCCTCGCCGCTTCCTTGGCGTCTGCGACTGGCGGCGCTGCCCGCGCCTTGGCGAATCACTGCTCTGCATCATCCCCTCGGCCAGCCCGCCTGTGGCTGGCCGAGGCGTGTGTGCTGCCAGCATCCTGTGCTGATTCGGCTGCTCCCTCTATCAACTCCTCGGCGGATGCTTCACGCCGTCGCTCGCTGCGCGCTCGCCAGCCGGATGTGGATAACGCGGACACCCCCGTGTCATCTGCCAAGGCCCGCCGTCGCCAGCAACGTGAAGCCGAGTCACACCTCGCTCGCCTCCTGCTAGGTGAACTCGCCGCGGCCCAAGGCATTGTGCTGCCACTGACCGACTGGTCGCCGCGTGGCCAGGCACCCCATCACCCTGCGCTACCGGCAGGCTTCTACGTCTCCATCGCCCACCGCCACGGCCATGTACTCGTCGGCCTCGCCACCGCCCCGCTCGGGCTGGACCTCGAATACCGCAACCCCCGCCACGCCCACGACCTCGACGCCCGCATCGCCATGCTGCCCCAGGACGCACGCGAACACCTCGCCGAGGCATCACACCTCAGCGAGACAGAACGACTGGACGGGTTTTATCGAGAATGGGTGAGGTATGAGGCGGCGTTCAAGTTAATAAGATAATGCGTCTTAAGCTCAGGATTTCCTAGCATCTCTGATATACATGGCAGTTCCATTGCCACGCATTTCTATGGAAAACAGTTCTGATGCTCTAACTAAATCCCCAAGCTTTTTATACCCATAATTAATAGATGAAAAAGAACTTTTATTAGACATATAATGTCCCACTCGGCCTAATAAAGACCACCCATCGTCTTCTGAAGATTGCTCTGCAGCGTTTCTTAGCAAATTGACTAATGCTGTATCACTTCTAAGCTCATTCCTACATCTTGGAACTTGGCTACTATCATCTGGTATATCCGTAACTGGCTCTTCATAATACAATTTTTCAGTATATATAAATGTCGAACAAGCATCTACAAAAGGTCTCGGAGTCTTTTGCTCTCCAAAACCATAGACAGGGAATCCTCCTTCAAGCAGCCTCAAGACTAATGGTGTAAAATCGCTATCACTAGTCATGAGCGCAAAAAGATCAATATTACCACTATAGAGGAGATCCATAGCATCTATAATCATTGCAGAGTCAGTAGCATTTTTACCTTTCGTAAAGGCAAACTGCTGCATAGGCCTTATAGCATTTGGATGAAGCTTTTCAATCCATCCTGATAGCAAAGGGCTGTTCCAATCACCATGGGCATGTCTGACATTAACCACACCATATTTTGCAAGCTCTTCTAGAACCCCTTCAATTGAATTATGACTAACATTGTCACAATCTATCAAAAGCGCAATCCGTTGCTCTCCAGCCATCAGCTCATCCCCTTGTTAGAAGTTTTAGTGGTTACAAAAATTATTTCTTAAGTACTCAACACCTTCAGTAGTATTATTTTCAACCAGTCCCTTTGCAACCATTTCATCATATATTTCAATAATTTTCACGACATCATCCATGGAAATTTTATCATCATCGAGTAAAGCTTGTAATATCTGTCTAATCCTCTTGCCATATATTTTTGACCTGACATTTGATAAACGCTCTATCAAGAAGAATGACTGCGCAATAGAGAAGCTACGCTCGATACCCCCAAAGAAATATTTAGATGCTTGAATTACCCCCATAACCCTGAACTCATACCTTACGGAAGACAAGTACATATCTAGCTGCTCGTCTTTATCTATAACTTTAGTAAACCACTTGGCTAAAAGTATCTCTACAATCTTTCTTCTTTTTGTTTTACTAAAATCTTTTATAAACAATGTACGAACTAACTGCTGTGTAATAGTCGAGCCACCTGACCTTGGGTGCAATTTCAACGAGGACAATATAACTCTTGCAAGCCCCTTCCAACTCACACCGCTGTGACGGTAAAACTCTTTATCCTCTATTCGCACTGCAATTTGCTTGAGGGCCTTTAAGTCAATATTTAATCTCTGAGCTTCGTATACAGATAATTTTGCATGATAAACAATATGCTCTATTCGCTCCTCGACTTTTAACGAGAGTAGCTTAGACACATACTGAGTAAAAACAAGAAGCATACTCTCGTGCTTATCTAGCAAAGCGTGCCTATATAGGAAACAAAAGGCAACAAAAGCAAGGAATGATGCTGGAACAGAGACAACCAGATCAGCATTCAAAGTAGAAGCTATTGACAACCCGCCTACATCTAACAAAATAGTCAAAATAAAATATATTACAAAAGCCGAGATTCCTGATATGGCATAGCATGGATATGCTACGTAAGTTTTCCAGCCTGGAAACATACGTATGGCAAATGGTTCATTAGCTCCTTCAATCCGCCAATTAGGAAGAACGAGCTGAAACTCACCATATTTAACACCGAGCACAGTTCTCAAAACAACTACTTTTCTAGCCGCATATACTATTGATTTTTGTCTTGCAGCAAAATGAAACAAAAATAGAACAGTAAATAGAATAGTGATAATGAGAAAAGCAAAAAGCATAGACTCAACTGGCATCAAAAAATCTTTATTACCTGTAATGCTTTCCAATTTACCTAAAGTCAGTGAACCGAATGCTGCACCTATTACAATCGCGATATTAGCCGCGCTCAAGAAGACCTTCTCTTCCGTTTCTAACGTTTTTGACGCTGACCTATACTCTTCAAGAATCATTTCATTATTATCAAACTTAAACGTTGGGTAGTGCTGCTTCCAACCTGGGTTATCGCCACTATTCATCCAAAACCACCTATAAGCCCATCATGCAAAGAAAACATTTCTTAACACTTATACCCTAAACGACTAATAATAAAAAACCCCGCCAGAGAAATCTCTGCCGGGGTTAGGAAAACCATACTGCGAGTTACTTAACAGCGGCGACCACGGTAATTTCACACAGCAGTTCCGGGCTGGCCATGGCGGCTTGTACACAGGCGCGGGCGGGGGCGTGACCTTGTGGCACCCAGGTGTCCCAGATGTCGTTGAAGGTCTTGAAGTCGTCCATTGTCTTGAGATAGACGGTGGCGGAGAGCAGGTGCTCGCGGTCGGTGCCGACTTCTTCCAGCAGCGCATCGACACGCGCGAGCATGCTGTTGGCCTGGTCCGTGATATTCCCGAAGCGATGGTCCGGACCGGCGACCTGGCCACACAGGTAGATGGTGTTGTTGTGGATCACGGCGCGGCTCATGCGCGGCTTGGTGTCATGGCGTTGGATGTTCATCGAGAGTGTCCTTGTGCTGTTCTTCTTGGGTAGTGAAAAAATGCCCCCAGCGGTGCTGATACAGAAAAGACCGCTAGCGAAGCAGGGTGAGGTCAGTCCTTCAGCGTTCCAGATTCGCGCGAGCGGCGCAACGCGACCTGCGGAGAATATTACCCTGCATCAGAAGAACCTGTGGTTTCAGTTATGGGGGCTCTTGTGATGGCTCTTGTGGTGGCTCTTGTGGTGACAGCTGTTGTTTCACGCGTGCTGCCGGTGATGCAGGAAAACGTGCGTGAACTCAAGACTGCCGGTATACGAAGACACCCGCCAGACAGCAAGACGCCGCGCCCGAGAGATTACGGAAGCGCGGCGTCACGGCAATGATGGAACGGCTCGCTCATCAGCCAATGCTCATAGAGCCGCCTGAGCGCCTCAGGGATGGCTCAGCGCAGGATCAGCAGCGGCACCGTGGCGTTGCGAATCATCTCGGTGGTGGTGCTGCCGACCAGCAGCTGACGGATGCGCGAGTGGCCATAGGCGCCCATCACCAGCATGTCGATGGTGTGTTCCTTGGCATATTCGCGCAGGCAGGCTTCCACCTCTCCTGCTCTGAAGCTGGCCTGCACGCTGAAACCTGCCGCGGTGAGGGTGTCGCGCGCGGCGTCCAGCGGAGCCTGATGTTCCACCGACTCCGCGCCGACCATCACCAGATGCAGCTCCGCGCCTTGCAGCAGCGGGCTTGCCGCCAATACCTCGACGGCGCGCTTGATGGTGGTGCTGCAATCGAAGGCGATCAGCACCCGCGTCGGCTGATTGAACTCGCCCGGCACCACCAGCACCGGACGATGCAGACTGCGAATCACGCGCTCCAGATTGCTGCCCAGGTGCTCGCTGGCCTGCTCCGCCCCTTCGCCGCGCTTGCCGATCACCAGCAGGCGAATCTCGTCTTCCAGCTCCGCGAGGGTCTCGACCAGCTCTCCATTGCGCTGGCGTGGACGCGGCTCCGCGATACCCGCCTGCACGGCGCGCTCGTAGGCGGCCTCCAGCATCAGGCGGCCCTGCTCCTGGGCGATACGCCCGCGTTGCTCATCCAGGGTGGCGAGCTCTTCCAGCAGATGCTCGCGCGCACCGAGCCCGATACTGCCGGAGAGATCACTGTTGGTCTCGCCCGCCCCTTCCTGGCGGTCGATCACATGCAGGAAGCTCAGCGGCGCCGAGAGACGTTGGCTTGCCCATACGGCGGCATCACACACGGAGACGGCAAAGGCGGAGCCGTCAATGCAGGCGGTGACCTTGTCATGGCCTGTCAGGGCACTGGCAGAGGATTGGCTCATGGCGTGCTTCCTTATGCTGACGATCAAGGTGGCGCTTCAGGCGCCTGTTTCGAGATTACCACTTTCCGACCCTACCAACGCAAACGGCGGGCAGCCCGTGAAGGACTGCCCGCCGTCTTTACGCATCAATCACGCTGCTGGCGCCGCCCTCGATCAGGCGGGTGGCGCCAACGGGATCAATGCCCCATCAGTTTCTCGACCGCATCCGGCTTGTCATGCACCGCGAAGCGATCCACCAGCGTGGCGCTGGCTTCGTTGAGGCCACGCACCTCGACCTCGGTACCCTCGCGGCGGAACTTGACCACCACGGTGTCCAGCGCGCCGATGGCGGTGATGTCCCAGAAGTGTGCACGGCTGACGTCGATGACGACACGCTCGACGGTCTCCTTGAGGTCAAAACCGGCCTGGAACTGCTCGCTGGAGGCGAAGAACACCTGACCGACCACGCGGTATTCGCGGGTACGACCATCGGCATTCATGTCGCTGCCGATATGCAGCACCTGACCGATCTTGTTGGCGAAGAACAGCGCCGAGAGCAGCACGCCGACCAGTACGCCGATCGCCAGGTTGTGGGTCGCGACCACGACGGCCACGGTGCCCAGCATGACGATGTTGGTGGACATCGGGTGGGTCTTGAGGTCACGGATCGACTGCCAGGAGAAGGTGCCGATGGAGACCATGATCATCACCGCGACCAGTGCGGCCATCGGAATCTGCGAGACCCACGGGCCGAGGAACACGACCAGGATCAGCAGCACGACACCCGCCACCATGGTGGAGAGACGCGTACGACCGCCGGACTTCACGTTGATCATCGTCTGGCCGATCATCGCGCAACCCGCCATGCCGCCAAGGAAGCCGGTGACGACGTTGGCCGCGCCCTGGCCCTTGCACTCACGGTTCTTGTCGGACGGCGTATCGGTCAGATCATCGACCAGGGTGGCCGTCATCAGGGATTCCAGCAGGCCCACGACCGCCAGCGGCAGCGAGTACGGCAGGATGATCCACAGGGTTTCCAGATTGAAGGGGATGTCCGGAATCAGGAACACCGGCAGGCTGTCCGGCAGCTCGCCCATGTCGCCGACGGTGCGGATATCCAGACCGACGACCATCGCGAAGATGGTGAGCACGATGATGCAGACCAGCGGCGACGGCAGCAGCTTGCCGACCTTCGGCACCAGCGGCAGCAGGTAGATGATGCCGAGACCGGCCGCCGTCATGGCGTAGACGTGCCAGGTGACGTTGGTCAGCTCCGGCAGCTGGGCCATGAAGATCAGGATCGCCAGCGCATTCACGAAGCCGGTGACCACCGAGCGCGACACGAAGCGCATCAGCGAGCCGAGCTTGAAGTAGCCGAAGATGATCTGGATCACGCCGGTCAGCACGGTGGCGGCCAGCAGGTATTCCAGGCCGTGGTCCTTGACCAGGTCGACCATCAGCAGTGCCATGGCACCGGTGGCGGCGGAGATCATGCCCGGACGGCCACCGGCGATGGCGGTCACCACGGCGATGGAGAAGGAGGCATACAGGCCGACCTTGGGGTCGACACCGGCAATGATGGAAAAGGCGATGGCTTCGGGGATCAGGGCCAACGCCACCACCAGGCCGGACAGGATGTCGGGCCGGAGGTTGGAGAGCCACTGCTGTTTGAGGCTGCTTGTCATCGAGTCGTCCGCAACAGGTTGGGGAAGGTGGTGTGCGTGCTGGATCCTGGCGCTGTCGAGTCAGTCTGGCGTCCGGTTGTTGCAATCTTCATCACTGCCGTCAGGGGCAGTGCCGCTCGCGCCTGGCTCGCGTCGTGAAGTCGCCGTCGTTTCCGATCGCCCTGTGGCTTTCTTCGCGCCATGAGCTATTCGCTCCGGTCGCCGTGAGGCGTCCAGAGGGCTGTCATTTGACAGTGAATAAACTCGGGGATGGGCGGGATTGTATCAGTTGCCGCCCGCAGACGCATCCGCAGAAGGCGTGCGCGTGGCCTGCAGGTGACGCAGGCGGCGGTCGATCAGGCTCTTGATCAGCATCGCGCCCAGCACCATGGCGCCGCCCACCCAGCCGCGCACGGTCAGCGACTCGTCCAGCACCCACCACACCCACAGGATGCCGAACACGCTTTCCAGCAGCATCAGCAGCGCCACCTCGGCGGACGGCAGATACAGCGGACCACGCTGGATCAGCGTGAAGCCCAGCGGCGATAGCACCAGACACAGCAGCACCAGCCAGCCGGCGCGCCGGGCGAAATCATCGCTGTGCGAGGGCCATAGCTGGGTGAGCACGCTCTCGAGGCCCTCTGCTGCACCCTCCCCAGCACCAGAGACCGCCAACCACGTGCAGGCCAGCAGGCCGCACAGCGCGGTCAGCAGTCCCGACAGTGTCAGCATCGGGCTCATGTCGAGGCCCGGGCGCGTACGGCACAGCGTGAAGTTGCCCGCCAGTGACAGGCTGCAGCCCAGCGCGAGCAGATTGCCGGTCAGTGAGCCGTTGCCCGCCTCGTCCATCACCAGCAGCGTGATGCCCGCCAGCGAGACCAGAATCGCGCCCCATACATGGCGCGGCTGACGCTCGCCCAGCCATAGCCGCGACATCAGCGCCGCGAACAGCGGACTGGCAGCGAGGATGATCAGCACATTGCCGGCGCGGGTGTATTGATTGGCGAGCACGAAGCCCAGCGTGGAGCCGGTGAACAGCAGCGCGACCCACAGCCCCGTACGCCCGCAGCCACGCATGCGCGCCAGCGCACTGGCGAAGCGCTGGCCTGGCCCGCCGCGCTGGGTGAGCAGCAGAATCAGCGCAAAGCCGATGGCCGTCAGCAGGCCGCGCCAGAACACCAGCGGGCCATCGGCGACATCGGCGAGGCGCAGCAACAGCGCATCCGGCGAGATCAGCAACACGCCCAGCGCCGTCAGCGCGACGCCGCGCGCCTGCAGGGCTCTGGCATCCGGGCCGTGATCGCGGGAAAGATGGGAGTCAGTCGACGGCTGCATGCACGCTCAGTCCGATTCGATGGACAGGTGCGACTGGCGCCAGTCGACCACCGGCCAGCCACGCGCTTCGGCGAACTGGCGCAGCGGCGCATCCGGCTGGGTGGCGTGGGGATGATCGACCCGCTCGAGCAGCGGCAGGTCGTTGTGGGAATCGGAGTAGCCCCACAGTGCCTGCGGCGCACGCTTGAGCTGGCTGGCGTCTTCCAGCCAGGCATCCAGCGCCGCCAGCTTGCCTTCGCGGAAGGTGACGATGCCGGTGGTCTCGCCGGTGAAGCGGCCCTCTTCATCGAAGGCAGGATGGGTGGCCAGCGCGCCATCGGCGGTCAGACGACTGGCGATGGGGCCGACCAGATGATGCATGGAGGCGGAGATGATCAGGGTGCGATGGCCCGCCTCGCCGTGTTCGGCCAGCCGTGCGATGCCGCCTTCCAGCAGACGCGGCATTACCATTTCTTCCACGAAATCATCGACTTCACGACGCACCTCATCGCGATGCCGTCCGATGAGCGGGCTGAGCAGATGGCCGGTATGCTCGTGGATATCTAGGGTGCCGGCGTGATACTCGCTCTGGTGGCGCTCGCCGATGGCCATGAAGGCATCGACATCCTCGATCCAGCCACAGGCGGCCATCCAGCGCATCCACATGCCGGTGCAGTCGCCATCGAGCAGGGTATCGTCGAGATCGAACACCGCCAGCGGGGAATCCAGCTGGCAGAAATGGCGCAGATACCCCTCACCCGGCGGCGATAGCGGTGGCAGCAGCGTCACGGCATCGCAGTCGGCACAGAGATCCGCCAGCGGTGAGCGGCGGACCTCTACCCCGGGGGCAGCATTGAGGGCGCGCGGCGCAGCAGAGGGTGAGGGCATGGTTCGAGTCACGACAGGCTCCGAGTGGACGAGGGAGTCAACGGCTTCCTGCCGTTACTGCGTGACCCTCGCATGCGGCGCCGCGCTGGGCAAGTCCGTCGCGCCTTCATGACCCGCAGTCGCTGCGCGCGGCGCTAGCGCTGGGCGAGTCGAGCGAGCGCCAGACTGGCAATCGCGGTGTCCTGCACGCCGGTGCCGGTAAGGTCTGCCACCGTGATGAGGGTATCAGTGGCGGTTTCAGCCTGTTCACCGCTGTTCTGGTCACCGCTGTTCTGGTCACCGTCACGCAGACGACGCCCATCGGCCAGCAGCTTGCCCAGCTCGTACACCTCGCATGCCTTGGCCTGGTCTTCATCCAGCCCCTTGAGCTCCCCATTGATTTCCGACTGGGCGCGGCTGTCACACACGAAGTAGTCGCAATCGGTCAGCACGTCGGCTTCCAGCTCGCGCTTCTCGGGGCTGTCGGAGCCCATCGCGGTGACATGCACGCCTTCCGGCAGCATCGAGTATTCCAGCAGCGGCGTGTGAGACGGCGTGGCGGTGATGATGATATCGGCGTTCTGACACACCGCATGCAGGCTGTCATGGCTGCGCACGGTGAGTCCCAGGCGCTGCTCGGTGTCGCGCGCGAAGCGCTCGCCGCGCTCCTTGTCGCGTGCCCAGACATCGACACTCTCGATATCGCGCACCAGTCGCAGCGCTTCCAGCTGCAGGCTCGCCTGCTCACCGGCGCCGATCAGTGCGACGCGCTTGCTGTCGGGGCGTGACAGGGCCTCTGCCGCCACGGCACCGGCCAGCGCGGTGCGAATGGCGGTGAGATAGCCACCGTCATCCAGCAGGGCCTTGGCCAGCCCCGTCTCGGCGGAGAACACCACCATCAGGCCATTGAGGCTTGGCAAGCCGCGGGCGGGATTGTTGAAGAAGCCGGGGCTGATCTTGATCGCGAAGTGCTTGAGCCCCTGAATGTGGGCGGTCTTGACGTCCACCTCGCCGTTGGCCTCCTCGATGGCCATCGACAGGATCGGCGGCTGCACCACCTTGCCTTGGCCCAGCGCGATGAAGGCATCGCGAATGGTGCCCAGTGCCGTGGCGTCCAGCCCCACGACCTGCTCGATCTGTTCACGGGAATACGTCTGCATGCTTTCTTGAGTCGGTTCCGTCATGCGCCCTCCTCCTGATGTGCCATCATCTGTCTCACGCTGTGAGCCATGGGCGAAAAAATCACTGCTGAGCGTCCGCCAGCAGCGCTCTGGCCTGATCGAAGGTCTCCAGACTGACGCCATTGCCGCTGATGATCAGCGCGACACGCTGGCCGCGGATCGACTCGGCCAGCGCCGGGTCGGTCTCGCCCAGTCGCGAGGCCTCAAGCGCGGCAAGCCCGACCACGGCGGCGCCCTCGACCAGCAGCTTCTCCTCTTCCAGCAGCATCAGCATGGCGCGGGCGATGGCGCGCTCGCTGACCTGATGGTGTTCATCCATCACGCGGCGCACCAGCGGCAGCGTGGTGTGATTGCCAAGCCCGATGCCGCCGCCCAGCGAATCCGCGAGGCTGGCGACCTCTTGCACCTCCACCGGTGTGCCCGCCTGCAGGCTATGCCACATCGCGGCGCCTTCGGTGAGGCTGATGCCATGCACGCGGGTCTCGGGGCGAATCGCCTTGAGCGCCGCCCCGATACCGCCGAGCAGGCCGCCGCCGGACAGTCCGATCAGTACCTGATCGAGCTGCGGGCAATCTTCCATCAACTCAAGCCCGATGGTGCCCTGACCGGCCGCGACCAGCGGGTCATCGAAGGGCGGCACCGCCAGCATCCCCTCCTCCTCGACCAGCCGATTGACCTCGTGGAAGGCCTCGTCCTGACTGCGCCCGACCCGGCGCACCTCGACACTGCCACCAGTGGCACCGCCCAACTCACCCAGCGCCTCGATGGCACGCACCTTGTTGGCGGGCACCTGCTCGGAGAGACAGATGACCGCCCTGAGGCCACGGCGCATCGCGGCGTAGGCCAACGCGCGACCATGATTGCCGGTGGAGGCGGTGGTCACGCCGCGCTGGAGGCGCTCGTAGGCCTCCCCGGCGGCCTGCTCCGCCACGGCGGCCAGCAGATTGCTGGCCCCGCGCAGCTTGAAGGCGCCAGTGGGCTGGCGGGTCTCCAGCTTGAGCAGAATCTCGGCATCGAAGCGGCGCGACAGCGCCGGTGAAGGCACCAGCGCTGTGCGTTCGACACCCGTGGCCGTCGATGAATGAAACAGCCGCTGGCGCGCGGCATGGATATCGGCCAGCGCCAGCGGCGTTTCCCGTGTGCTCTTGAGCGGGGGTAAGGTCAATGCCATGGCCTACTGATCACCAGACGTGAGATCGCCATTGTCGACAAGCTCCTGATGCACCTTGTCCACGGCGCGACGCGCGCGGGCGACGATGTCATCGATTTCCTCAGGCGTGACCACCAGCGGCGGCGCGAAGCCGAGGATGTCGCCCTGCGGCATGGCGCGAGCGACCAGGCCTTCCTCGAGGGCTGCCGCGGAGATGCGCGGGCCGACCTTGAGCGCTGAGTCGAACGCCTTGCGCTGTGACGGCTGCGGCGAGAACTCCAGCGCCGCCAGCAGGCCGATGCCACGCACATTGCCGACGATGGGGTGATCGGCGAAAGCCTCCTGCATGGCGTTCTGCAGATAGGCGCCGGTATCGCGGGCGTTGTCGACCAGGCCCTCGCGACGGATGATCTCCAGGTTGGCGACACCGGCGGCGGCGCCCAGCGCATGGCCGGAGTAGGTCCAGCCATGGCCGATGGGGCCGAATTCGCCGGTGCCCTGCTCCAGCACCTTCCACACGCGGTCACCGACGATGACCCCGGACAGCGGCTGATAGGCGCTGGTCAGGCCCTTGGCGATGGTGACCAGGTCCGGCTTGATGCCGAAGTGCTGGTAGCCGAACTGGCTGCCGATGCGCCCGAAGCCGCACACCACCTCATCGCAGATCAACAGGATGTCGTGGCGCTTGAGCACGGTCTGGATGGCCTCCCAGTAGCCCTCCGGCGGCGGCACGATGCCACCGGTGCCCAGCACCGGTTCGCCGATGAAGGCGCCGACGGTCTCCGGCCCTTCGGCCTGGATCATCGCCTCGAGCTTCTCGGCGCACCAGGTGGAGAATTCGCGCTCGCTCATCTCGGCGCACTCGGCGGGACGACGATAATAGTCCGGCGCCTCGGTGTGCAGGATGCCCGGAATCGGCAGATCGAAGTGATCATGGAAGGCCGCCAGTCCGGTCAGCGAGCCTGAGGCGATGCCGGAGCCGTGATAGCCGCGCCAGCGCGAGATGACCTTCTTCTTCTCCGGCTTGCCGATCACGTTGTGGTAATAGCGCACCAGCTTGAGCTGGGTCTCGTTGGCATCACTGCCGGACATGCCGTAATAGACCTTGGACATGTCGGGGCCGGCCAGCTCGAGAATCTTCTCGGACAGCGCGATCTGCGGCTCATTCGAGTGGCCGACATAGGTGTGGTAGTAGCTGAGCTTGAGGGCCTGCTCGTGGATGGCATCAGCGACTTCCGTGCGCCCGTAACCGATGTTGACGCAGTAGAGGCCGGCGAAGCCATCGATCAGCTCACGCCCGTCACGCTCGCGGATGCGGATGCCTTCGCCACCGGTGATCACGCGGCCCGGTGCATCGCCCTGGGCGTAATCGCGCAGGTGGGTCGAGGCATGGAAGGTGACCTTGCGATCACGGCGAATCAGCTCATCGGTCGAGGTCGCGTCGTCGAAGCTGGCGGCCTGACTCAGGGTGTTATCGGTGCTCATGTGACTCTCCGAATGCTCAACTAGGGGCGATCGACCGGTGGTGCTCAATGGCCACCGGTCGCCATGATCGACATGTGACAGTGAAGGATGTCCGTCTCAACTTCCGGAGGCGCTTTCCAGTCCACCCAGACAGTAGTACTTGATATCGAGATATTCCTCGAGCCCCTGACGGCCACCTTCGCGACCCAGGCCAGATTGCTTGACGCCGCCGAAGGGAATCGGCGCGCCGGTCATCTTGACGGAATTGACGGAGACCATGCCGAAGCGCAGGCCACGCATCAGTTGCCAGATGCGGCGCACATCGTGGGTATAGACGTAGGCGGCGAGGCCGTATTCGGTGTCGTTGGCCATCGCGATCACCTCTTCCTCATCGTGCCAGGCGGTGATGCCGGCCACCGGCGAGAAGGTTTCCTCGCGCCAGACGCGCATGTCCGGCGTGATGTCGGCCAGCAGTACCGGCATGAAGAAGTTGGGGCCCGGCGCCATGCTCTGGTCGCCGTGGATCAGCCGCGCGCCACGCTCGACGGCGTCATCGACGATGGTCTGCGCCTTGGCGACGGCGTCGCGGTGGATCAGCGGGCCAAGGTCGATCCCCTTCACCTGACCATTGCCGACCTTGAGCTGCTTCATGATGCGTGCGAAGTGGCTCAGGAAGTCCTCGTAGAGGCTGTCGTGGACCAGGATACGGTCGGCCGCGAGGCAGTCCTGACCGGAGGTCTGGAACTTGGCATCGACGGCGGCGCGCGCAGCCTCCTCGGGGTCCATGTCCGGCCCGACGATGAAGGGGGCGTTGCCGCCCAGTTCCAGCGAGACACGCTTGACGCTATCGGCGCACTGTTTCAGCAGCAGACGCCCGACCCGGGTGGAGCCGGTGAATGACAGCCCAGCGACGCGCGGGTCGTCACACAGCTGCCTGGAGACCTCGGAGGCCTCGCCGGTGATGACGCTGAAGACACCTGCGGGAATGCCGGCACGCTCGGCCAGCTCCGCCAGCGCCAGCGCCGAGAACGGCGTCTCGCCGGCCGGCTTGACCAGCACCGTGCAGCCCGCCGCCAGCGCGGCCGCGGCCTTGCGAGTGATCATCGCCAGCGGGAAGTTCCACGGCGTGATCAGCGCCGCGACACCGATAGGCTCACGCACGGTGCCCAGCGCGGCATTCGGGATATGGCTGGGAATGGTCTCGCCGAAGGCACGATTGCCCTCCTCGGCGAACCAGTGAACGAAGCTGGCGCCGTATTCCACCTCGCCACGCCCATCGTCCAGCGACTTGCCCTGCTCACGCGTCATCAGCATGGCCAGGTCTTCCTTGTGGGCGCGGATGAGGTCGTACCAGGCATCCAGCAGCTCGCCGCGCTGGTCGACGCGCAGCTTGCGCCATTCACTCTGGGCCGCATCGGCGGCGGCGATGGCGGTGTCGATCTGCGCCTCCTCGAGCCACGGCACCTGGCCGAGACGCTCGCCGGTGGCGGGGTCGAAGACCGCCTCCTCACGCCCGCCTTCGCCATGCACCCAGCAGCCATTCACGTAGGCGAGCTGGCGAAACAGGCGCGGGTCTTCCAGGGCAATGCCTTGGCTGGCGAACTGGGTGGGCTCGGACGTCGCTCCGTCCTGGGAAGTTGCCCACTGTCGTGCAAGAGATTGAGCACTCATCGCTTGTCTCCCGGGCCGCACGGCCGTCATCTGAGAAGGCGGAACACCGCCAAAGACAACGCCCACCGAAACGCGGCGGGCGTCATGTGATGACCTCAGTGTGGGGGAGATGGGACGTGGAGACTTTCGGAATACCCGCCAACGACTTGGCGTTCTTTCTGTTGTGGCGGGTAAAGTGCGGATTCTTTCTGTGTGGCGAGTTCCTGACTAGACGGTTATGGATCAGAGCGTCACTGATCGGACCGACGTGGCTCAGGCGGTCACGACATCACTCTCGGTCAGCTCGGCGTAGAGTTCCGGGTAGGCTTCCTGGAGGCGCTCAAGCTCGGTGCGCGCATGCGGGATGGCATCGGTCAGCTGCTGCCATTCCTCGTCACTGAGGTTGTCGCGCATCAGCGGGAACAGCTCCTGGCGCTCGGCACGCAGGTAGTCACGGTGTGCCTCCACATACTCGCGCAGGTCGGCATTGAACTGATCCATCGGGATGATCTGGTCCATCAGGATGCTGTCGAGATTGTCGGACAGCTTGTCCAGACGCTCGTGCAGGGTGCGATATTGCTGGATGAGGCGCTGACAGAGTGGCGCGGCGTCTTCGGAGCGTTCGCACAGCATCTGGGTGCATTGACGCTCCAGCGGAATGATGAAGCCCTGCATGTAATCGAGAATGTAATCCACCACCTCACGCATCATGCGAAAGTCGGGACGCTCACCACTGACGAGCGTCTTGTGGCGGTGCGAAAGCACGTGCAGCAGACGGGCCATGTTGGCGTGGTCCTGGCGCAGCTGAGTCACATTGGGCATGACTTCCTCCTCCTTACGGAACAGGTGGCCGATGCTGGCAGACAGCGCTGCCGCCTCGGGCATTGCTACCGAATGTAGCAATGTCGTCACCTAGAAGTGTAGGACACATCCCCCGAGCGCCAGTTAGACGTTGGGTGGGATTGCCTAAATGAGCGTGTCATGCTGTCAGGAAAACATGACAGTCTGGTGCAATGCCACGCGCGGCCTGAGGCCGCTGACTGACCGTGCCGCCCCTGCTGATTTGTACAGTCCTGCAGGATCGGCCATGATGAGCGCAATACTGCCCCACGCCTGCCGGAGCCAGACTCGCCGATGGATCTTTTTGCCGATACCGCCTCGAATTCCCATGCGCCACTGGCCTTCCGCATGCGTCCCCGCACCCTGGATGACTACATCGGACAGACAGCGTTGGTCGGGCCTGACATGCCGCTGCGCCAGATGGTGGCCTCCGGCGTGGTGCGCTCGATGATCCTGTGGGGGCCGCCGGGGGTCGGCAAGACGACGCTGGCCGAGATTCTCGCCAAGGGCTGTGATGCCCATCTGGAGCAGCTCTCGGCGGTGATGGCCGGCGTCAAGGACATCCGCGAGGTGGTGGAGCGCGCCAGACACTTCCAGGCCAGCGATCGCCAGACGGTGATGTTTCTCGATGAGATCCACCGCCTCAACAAGAGCCAGCAGGATGCCCTGTTGCCGCATGTGGAATCCGGCCTGCTGACGCTGATCGGCGCGACCACCGAGAACCCGTCCTTCGAGGTCAACTCGGCCCTGCTGTCACGGGCGCGGGTCTATGTGCTCAAGGCCCTGGAGACGGACGACCTGATCGAGGTACTGACGCGCGCCCTGCAGGATGAGGTCAACGGCCTCGGCAAGCGTCATATCGAAGCCAGCCGCGAGACGCTGACCCGCATCGCGCGCTCGGCCTCCGGCGATGCACGCCGCGCCCTCGGCCTGCTGGAGACTGCCTGTGACTTCGTGCGTCGTGAGCCAGACGCCCAGGGGGGAACGCGCGAGATACTCGAGGACAGCTCGCTGGAGGCCGTGCTGGGCCATCAGGCCTCCAGCTTCGACAAGCAGGGCGATGACTATTACGACCTGCTGTCGGCGATCCACAAGTCGATACGCTCCTCGCGGCCCGACGCGGCGCTGTTGTACATGGCGCGCTTCATGGATGGCGGCGGCGACCCGCTGGATGTCGTGCGGCGCCTGACGGCGATTGCCTCCGAAGATGTCGGCAACGCCGACCCACGCGCCCTGCCGCTGACCATCGCCGCCTGGGACGCCTATCTGCGCCTCGGTGACTACGAGGGCCAGCGCGCCATCGCCCATGCGGCGATCCACCTGGCCATCGCGCCCAAGAGCAATGCCATCGAGGTGGCCTGGAAGGAAGCCAAGGCCTTCGTGCGCCAGCAGCCCCACTTCGGGGTGCCGGTCTACCTGCGCAATGCCCCGACCACGCTGATGAAGGAGCTGGGCATGGGCGAAGGCTATCGCTATGCCCACAACGAGCCCAATGGCTATCCGGCCGGCCGCTCCCACGATGCCTGGCCAGAAGAGCTGCCGACCCAGCAGTTCTACCGCCCGACCCAGCATGGCGGTGAGAAGCGCTTCGCCGAGATTGAGCGCTGGCGCCGCGAGCAGGACGCCGCCGCAGACCGTGGCGAGACGCCCGGACAAAGCTGATCAGCGGCGAATCCTGCGCGCACATGGCTGCAGAGTCGCGACTGGCACAGACAAGAACGCCCGGACCAGAAGGTCCGGGCGTTCTTGTCTGGTCAAGCGTATTCAGGATTTGCGCTGCACCTTGGGCGTGATCACTGCTCGCGAATGACGTCGGCGCCTTGCGGGATCTGGAACACGAAACGACTATCCTGCAGCGACGGGTTGTACTGCACGTTGCTGAAGTCGATCGCCGTACGCTGGCCGGTGGAATCCGCCATCTGCAGCATGTCGAGCTGCTCGCTGTCGAAGGTCAGCTTGAGGCTTTCAAACAGCGTATCGGCCTGTTTGGGCGTCAGCGTGAAGGTCTCACGCGCGCCCTGCTGCTGACGCTTGACCGCATAGTTGGCGGTCAGCTCACTGGCACGACCGGACAGCAACAGCGCCGGCGTGTGGGTGACGCGCTCATCCAGCGGCTGCACGGTGACCTGCTCGAGGTCCGGGTCATGCAGATAGACTTCCTTGCCGTCCGACACCACTTCCTGACGGTACGGCGCATCGACGCTCCAGCGGAACTTGCCCGGGCGCGACAGCCACATCTTGCCCTTGGCTTCCTGCAGACGCTGACCGGAGGCATCGAGGATCTGCTGATCGAAGTCGGCTGCATAGGTCTTGAGCGGCTCCAGCAGGCGCGACAGGCGATCGCCTGCCGATTCCTCGGCGTGCGCTGGCAGAGCGGCCATGCCCAACATCAGCGCGGCGCCCAGCCCCTTGGCCAGACGAGCGGTCAACGAAGAAGCGAAAGAACGGGACAATGTCTTCATGAAACTCCTTGCGATGAGGAAGACCAGTGGCAAGCCTCGGCACCGAGGCCCTGCAGCTGACCATCATCATTTCAGCGATTCGGGATGATTGCTGCCAATATCCTGCTGGCAGTGATCTGTTATCTGATGTCTTTGACACGAAGGGGAGCAAAAAGCTCCCCTTCGTGTGTTTCAGCGACCAGGCCGGCGGCGGCTAGCCGCTGTGGTTGGGCGCGATCACTTCCCGCGAGCCATTGGTGCCCATCGCGGAGACGACGCCCGCCATCTCCATCGCCTCGACCAGACGCGCGGCGCGGTTGTACCCGATCTTGAAGCGACGCTGCACGGCAGAGATGGAGGCACGACGCGACTCGACCACATAGGCCACGGCCTCATCGTAGAGCGCATCCTGCTCGGCATCGCTGTCCTCGCCTTCAGCCTCGAGGCCGGCCAGCGCATCCGCCTGCACACCACCGGTGAGGATCTCCTCGATGTACTCCGGCGAGCCGCGACGCTTCCAGTCATCGACCACACGGTGAACCTCGTCATCATCGACGAAGGCACCATGAACGCGCGTCGGCATGCCGGCACCGGCCGGCAGGTAGAGCATGTCACCGTGACCCAGCAGGTCCTCGGCGCCGCCCTGATCGAGGATGGTGCGCGAGTCGATCTTGGAGGAGACCTGGAAGGCCATGCGCGTCGGGATGTTGGCCTTGATCAGGCCGGTCACCACGTCCACCGACGGACGCTGGGTGGCCAGAATCAGGTGAATCCCCGCGGCGCGCGCCTTCTGGGCCAGACGTGCGATCAACTCCTCGACCTTCTTGCCGACGATCATGAACATGTCGGCAAACTCGTCGATCACCACCACGATGTAGGGCAGCTTGGCGAGCACCGGCGGATGCTGGTGCATCTCCCAGGGCTGCGGCTCCCACAGCGGGTCAGCGATCTGGGCGCCATGTGCCTCGGCTTCATCGATCTTGGCATTGAAGCCGGCCAGGTTGCGCACGCCCATGGCGGCCATCAGCTTGTAGCGACGCTCCATCTCGGCGACACACCAGCGCAGGGCGTTGGCGGCCTCCTTCATGTCGGTCACCACCGGCGCCAGCAGATGCGGAATGCCGTCATAGACCGACAGCTCCAGCATCTTGGGGTCGACCATGATCATGCGCACTTCGTCCGGCGTGGCCTTGAGCAGCATCGAGATCAGCATCGAGTTGATGCCGACTGACTTGCCCGAACCGGTGGTACCGGCGACCAGCAGGTGTGGCATCTTGCCGAGGTTGGCCACGACAGGCGCGCCACCGATATCCTGCCCCAGCGCCAGGGTGACCGGAGATTCCGCCAGCTGATAGGCATCGGAATCGAACACTTCGCGCAGGCGAATCATGGCGCGGTTGGGGTTGGGGATCTCGATGCCGACCGTCGGACGGCCCGGAATCACCTCGACCACACGCACGCTCTTGACCAGCAGCGAACGCGCCAGGTCCGTCGACAGGTTGGAGATCTTGGACGCCTTGACGCCCGGCGCCGGCTGAATCTCGAAGCGTGTGATGACCGGCCCCGGCCAGACATCCGCCACCTCGGCCTTGACGCCATACTCGCGCAGACGCACCACCAGCAGCTCGGCCATCTGGTCGAGCTCTTCTTCGCTGTAGTTGGGCTTCTGGGCATCCGGCGGCGTCAGCAGACTCAGCTGCGGCAGGTCCCCTTCCGGCTCGTCCTCGTGATCGGCGCCTTCATGGCGCTGACTCTGCATGTGCTCCACGGTCCACAGGGTCGGGCCGGAGGGATCACTGGCAGCCGCCTGCGCATCTTCCGCCGTCGCCAGACGACCACCGCCCGGCACCATGCCGGACTCATCGCCGTCATAGGCCCAGGAAGGACGCTCGGCCGTTGCGGGGGTCGCTTCCGGCGTGGCTGTCGGCGCCTCGAAAGGCGGCACATGCTCGGCCTGAGGCGCCACGGAATCGGGCTCCGCTGGTGCGACCGGCTCGGCCGGTTGATGAGGCGCTGCAGGCTGACGCGGCTCAGGGGCATGCTGCGGCGGCGTGGCAGACGGGCTGCTCGGCGCCGCAGGCGCGTCTGCCTGTGTCGGCGCGTTGCCCGTCGGCTGCTCGAAGGCATCATCCCAGGAGACGACCGCCTTGCGAGCGGGAGTCTCGGAAGCGGCCGCCGCGACACCGGCCGCCATCACACCCGCACCGGCAGCCAGCCCTGCGGCCGTGGCGAATTGACCACCACTGCCGGGCAGGGGCGCATCATCGTCGTCCCTGGGCTCCGGCGGTTGATTGCGGCTATCCGGCGCGGCATCACTGCGCTCGCGCGCAAGTTGCGCGTCGCGCTCACGCTGTGCCTCTTTCTCAAGCTGCGCCTGCTGCTCGAGCTGTGCCTGCTTTTCGAGCTGCGCTTGTCGCTCTGCCGCTTGCTGCTCGGCTGCACGCTGCGCTTTCTGTTCAGCTTCGCGCTGCGCCTCCTGTTCTGCCAAGCGCTGCGCTTCCTGTTCAGCCAAGCGCTGCGCTTCCTGCTCGCGAGCCAGCTCTTGAGCCTGAGCTTGTGCCTGAGACGGAGCCTTGTGAGCTTCGGCCTCGCTCTGCGCCTGAGCGTCTTGCGCCGTGTCGTGTCGGGCGGTCTCATGACGAGCCGTGTCGTGACGAGCGGTCGGTGCAAAGGCTGAGGCGGCGTCCCAGGCAGCAGGGGCAGCCGTACTGTCGGAGGCTGATGCCGTATCTTCGGCGGCAGGGGCTGGCGTCGCCGCCTTGGGAGCCTGCGTGGTGACTGAGGCGTCAGCATGACGCTGGCGCTCGGCCTCAATGGCAGCGGCTTGCGGCAGACGGGAGCGCGTGACATCGGCATGCGCGACACGCGGCGCGGAGGCGGCCTCTGCCGCCACGGCGGTCTTCAGGGCCGCGGCCAGATCAACCCCTTCGATGCTGACATTGGCGCTCTGCACCGTCATGCGCTCGGTGTAGGCAGCGCCCGGCACCTTGGCGGAAGGCGTGGTTTCAGCGGTCTGCCACGGGATATCGGTGCTGCGGTCATCCGCGAAGTCATCGCGAGCGCTGATGGCCTCGTCGGTGCCGCCATCCAGAGACGGCTCGACACGGCGCTGGCCGCGCGGCTCGGCGGCGATGCCTTCTGCCTCCTGACGGCGACCAAGCAGAATCTCGTCGCTGTCCTCGTCCCACTCATCCTCACGGGCACGGCGGCCCGGCAGCAGACGCTGCCACCAGCTCAGTCTGGGGGCCGGGTCGCGATCCGAGTCATCCTCTTCACCGTCCTCGTGCGTCAGCGACTCTTCGGCGTAGGCTGCCTCGTCATCGTAGGCGTCCTGATCGTCGCGGCGACTGTTGAAGCGCTCGGCGAACCAGCCGGACACCCGCATGCAGCCATTGCCCAGCTCATCCATGACCGTCAGCCACGACATGCCGGTAAACAGCGTGAAGCCGCACAGGAAGCTGGCCATCGCGACCAGTACCGTGCCGCCCATGCCGATCAATGGCGTCAGTGCCCCGGCGATGCCCTTGCCGAGAATGCCGCCCGCGCCGTTGGTCAGCTGGCTGTCGGGGCTGTAGAACTGGATATCGCCGATGACGCAGGTCGCCATGATCAGCAGGAACAGGCCGCCAGCGCGCACCGCGATGGTCGTCGGGTCCCACACCAGCTCTGTACTGGGCTGACGCATCAGGCGCCAGGCACCGAAGCCCAGCATTGCCGGCCACCACAGGGCACTGCCGCCAAACAGCGAATACAGCACGTCTGACAGCCAGGCACCGATGCTGCCCATCCAGTTGCTGGGCGTGAGTTCAGGGCCGCTGTAGGACCAGCCGGGGTCCGTCGGCGCATAGCTGAACAGCGCCAGAAGCATGAAGACGCATAGGCTGAGCATGAGAATGACCACGCCTTCACGGCTGACGCCCTGCAGGGTGGTGGTCAGGCGTGACGGTGGTCGCGCTGCCTTCTCCGCACGCTGCTCGGCGCGGATGGCCTGGCGTTCGGCGCGTTCGGCCTGACGCTCGGCGCGGCGCTGGGCTGCAGGGCTCTCTTCCTGCACGCGCGGCTTGTTTCTGGCCTTGGCAGCAGGCTGGCCGCTGGCGTCCTTCCTCGCGGGCTTGCCCGAGACGCGCGGCGTCTTGCGTGCCGGGCTGGACTCAGTGGCCGAAGCACCGCGCAGACGCGCGAAGAAGCCCGGCGAGTCCGCTTTCTGACGGGCACGCTTCCTGGGTGTTGCTGCCGCACGGCGGCTACGGGTTTCAGGCTTGGCCTGTTCCCGACTTGTCTTTCTGGCACTCTTGGCAGTCAAGTCGCCATCCCCCTTGCACCTTGTGGGCGATTTTCCATGTACCTTCAGCCGGTTATCATAACCATTCGATGGCAGTGACGTCATAATTGCCGATTCACGTCTGCTCATGACGCCAAGGCGCCAGGAGCCCATTGCTCCGTGCATGTTCCCGAACCGACAAGAGGCTGCCCATGCTTCCCTGGCTTCCCCCTGCCCCTGTCCGCTTTCCGCATGCTTCCACCGCCCTGAGCGAGCCCGACGGCCTGCTGTGTGCAGGGGGCGAACTCAGTCCCGAGTGGCTGCTGGCGGCCTACCCCCGCGGCATATTTCCCTGGTTCAGTCCGGGTGACCCCATCCTGTGGTGGTCACCGGACCCACGCATGGTGCTCAAGCCAGAGGAAGTCCGTGTACGCCGCAGTCTGGCCAAGCGCCTGCGCAATGCAGGCCTGAGCTACAGTATCGACCGCGACTTTACCGGTGTGATCAATGCCTGTGCCAGCATTCCTCGCGATGGCCAGGCAGGCACGTGGATATTGCCAGAAATGCAGCGGGCCTACATCGCCCTGCATGCCATGGGACATGCCCACAGCGTTGAAGTCTGGCAGGGCGATTCTCTGGTGGGCGGCCTGTATGGCGTCGCCTGTGGACGCATCTTCTTCGGCGAGTCGATGTTCTCGCGCGTGCCCGATGCCTCGAAACTGGCGCTGGTGATCCTGTGCCAGGAATTGAAGGCACGGGATTTTCCGTTGATCGACTGTCAGATGCATACTCCGCACCTGGCAAGTCTTGGCGCCCGCAGCATCGCCCGCAGCGATTTCATCAGCTATCTTGACCAGTATGCCACTGGCCAAGGGCATGAGGGCAAGTGGTCACTGACATCCTGGCCCACGCAGCACGCCCGGGAATGATGGCCACGGCAATTCCAAGAGGGAGATGATGCAACGGTGAGCAGCAATACCCCCAAGCAACCGCAACGCGATCTGCGCTTCTTTCTGACGGTACCGCACGCCTGCAGCTATCTGGAAGGCCGCCAGGCGACCACGCTGTTTCTCGATCCGCAGGAAGCGCCCAATTCCGGTGTCTATGACGCCCTTGCCCTGCTCGGCTTTCGTCGCAGCGGCTCTCATCTCTATCGTCCGCATTGCGGTGATTGCCGTGCCTGCATTTCCGTACGCGTGCCGATCGCCGACTTCACGCCCAACCGCACCCAGAAGCGTCTGGTGCGTCGCAATGCCGACCTGGTCATCGAAGAGGGGCCAGCACTCTTCGACCCCGAGCATTATCGCCTCTACGCCCACTACATCCGCAGCCGTCATGCGGATGGCGACATGTTCCCGCCCAGTCATGAGCAGTATCGCACCTTCCTCACCTCCCGCGATGACTATGCCCGCCTGGTGAGCTTTCGCCTCGATGGCCGTCTGGTGGCCGTCGCCGCCATGGACCGCATGAGTCATGGCCTGTCCGCCATCTATACCTTCTACGATCCCGATGAGTCACTGAATCAGCGCTCGCTGGGGACCTACGCGGTGCTGTGGCAGATTGAGCAGGCACGCCGCGAAGGCCTGACCCACCTCTATCTGGGCTACTGGATCCGCGATTGCCGCAAGATGAACTACAAGCAGCATTTCCAGCCGCTCGAGTATCTGGATGGCAGCCACTGGCGGCGACGCATACCGGCCAACCATACCGACAGCCATCTGCCACTGAGCCTGGTCAAGCAAGGCGCGTCAGTGACATCCGGCGAGTGACGCGCTGAGCTCATTGCATGGGCTCTTTCGACGCGCTCTCCAGGCGCCCTCTCGACGCAAGCGCTCCGACAACGCTATGGTGACGCAACGCTCAGCTGGCAGGGGCTCATCAGACAGCGCTGAGTGCCGACCAACCGCCTGCCGAGAGTTGCCCCGGCGCAAGATGCCGATTTTTATCTTCCTCCTGAGCTGCCCACAGGCGCTCAAGGAACGTACAATCGCGCTTCGACTTTGCCTTGCCGCCGCCCTTACGGCACAATATCGCGTATCGAAGTCCCGAATCGGGCACTTTTTGTGCTGAGGCGGCTCGGAACTACCAGCAGTATTCCCTGTAATAAGTGAGGATCAGCCTATATGGCGCGTGAAGATCATATTGAAATGGAAGGCGTCATCGTCGACACCCTTCCGAACACCACTTTCCGTGTTGAACTGGAAAACGGCCACATCGTGACCGCTCACATCTCCGGCAAGATGCGCAAGAACTACATCCGCATCCTGACTGGCGACAAGGTCAAGGTTGAGCTGACTCCGTACGACCTGTCCAAGGGCCGTATCGTCTACCGTTCGCGCTAAGCACGGTCAGACTGCCCTGCCGGTTGCCATGCCATCGATCACTCTGTACGTCCTGGACCTGCATGCGATCATCATGACACCGGCTGGCTGAACCGGTCGTTCCCGGCACCTCAGGCACCAGCGTCACCTCCGCCTGAACCCTCCGCCCGGACCCGGAACGCATCGAGGTTGCAAGACTTGCCCTTCGCGGCGAGACACCCGCCACCTCGATGGCGTATGCCTGAGTATTCCGATGATGCCGCCTTGTCCCATGAATGCGTCTTGAGCCCGAACGCCAATCTGGCCTTCGCTCCCATTCAATGATGACAGGCGGCTCATCCCCGCTGGGCATCTTCTCCCCCCAGTACGCATTCGCTTCCCCCGATACGCATTCGCCTCCTCCAGTACTCATCCAACTCCCCGCCCTTCCCTTGAGGATGGCGAGCCCCTTGGCGTGCGCGCGTGTCCAGCTTGAGCAATCGACTTCATGCTCGCTACGTGCGGACAGCTTGCTGACTGACAGGCATAAAAAACGGCCAGTGCTTGAGCACTGACCGTTCATGTCGACCCTTCAGGGCAGCAAGCTGAGCGTCAGATCACGCCATTTCCGCTTCCGTTTCCAGGTGCAGCTCGCCGTTGTCGACCGTGACATGCACGATGCCGCCCGACTCGGACAGGTCGCCGAACAGGATCATCTCTGCCAGCGGCTTCTTGAGCTTCTCCTGAATCACGCGTGCCATCGGGCGAGCCCCCATTGCCGGGTCATACCCGAGAGTCGCCAGCAAGTCGCGCGCCTCATCAGCGACATCCAGCTGCACACGCTTCTCATCCAGCTGCGCCTGCAGTTCGACCAGGAACTTGTCGACCACATTGCGCACCACGGCGAGATCCAGCGCGCCGAACTGGATGATGCCATCCAGACGGTTGCGGAATTCCGGCGAGAACGTCTTGCGGATGACTTCCATGGCGTCGGTGGAGTGATCCTGGTGCTTGAAGCCGATGGAGCGACGCGCCACCTGCTCGGCACCCGCATTGGAGGTCATCACCAGAATGACGTTGCGGAAGTCCGCTTCGCGACCGTTGTTGTCGGTCAGGCGGCCGTGGTCCATCACCTGCAGCAGCAGGTTGAAGACTTCCGGGTGTGCCTTCTCGATCTCATCAAGCAACAGCACGCAGTGCGGCTGCTTGGTGATGGCTTCGGTCAACAGACCACCCTGGTCATAACCGACGTAGCCCGGCGGTGCCCCGATGAGGCGCGAGACGGTGTGGCGCTCCATGTACTCGGACATGTCGAAGCGCACCAGCTCGATGCCCATCAGCGCCGCCAGCTGACGAGCGACCTCGGTCTTGCCGACCCCTGTCGGGCCAGCGAACAGGAAGCTGCCCACCGGCTTGTCCGGCGCCTTGAGGCCTGCACGCGACAGCTTGATCGCTGCGGACAGCCCGGTGATGGCGTCGTCCTGCCCGAAAACCAGCATCTTGAGATCGCGCTCGAGGTTGGACAGCAGCTTCTTGTCGGAACTGGAGACCGTCTTCGGCGGAATGCGGGCGATGGAGGCGACGATCGCCTCGACCTGCTCGGTATCGATGGTGTCGACGCGGATGCTCTCCGGCAGCAGGCGCTGGTGGGCACCGGCCTCGTCGATCACGTCGATGGCCTTGTCCGGCAGCTGACGGTCGTTGATGTAGCGGTCTGCCAGACGCACTGCCGTTTCCAGCGAGGCATCGGTGTACTTGATGGCATGGTGCTCCTCGAAGCGACCACGCAGCCCCTTGAGGATGCGGATGGTGTCATCCACCGACGGCTCCATGACATCGACCTTCTGGAAGCGGCGCGCCAGGGCGCGGTCCTTCTCGAAGATGCCACGGAATTCCTGGAAGGTGGTGGAACCGATGCAACGCAGCTCGCCGGAAGACAGCAGCGGCTTGAGCAGGTTGGAGGCATCCATCACGCCACCGGACGCGGCACCCGCACCGATGACGGTGTGGATCTCATCGATGAACAGGATCGAGTTCGGTTCCTTGCGCAGCTCCGCCAGCAGCGACTTGAGACGCTTCTCGAAGTCACCGCGGTACTTGGTGCCGGCCAGCAACGCCCCGAGATCCAGCGAGTAGACCACGGCTTCCTTGATGACGTCCGGCACGTCCTCCTCGACGATGCGCTTGGCGAGACCTTCCGCGATGGCGGTCTTGCCGACACCGGCCTCACCGACCAGCAGCGGGTTGTTCTTGCGGCGACGCACCAGAATCTGCACCACGCGCTCGAGCTCGCCATCGCGACCGATCAGCGGGTCGATCTTGCCCAGACGCGCCTGCTCGTTGAGGTTGGTGGCGTAGTTGGTCAGCGGGTTGTTGCCGCCTTCGCTGCTCGCCTCTTCGCTCTCTTCATTCTCGACCGACGCCTGGGGCGTCTGGGTGTGACCCGCGACCTTGGAGATGCCATGCGCGATGTAATTGACCGCGTCCACACGCGCGACATTCTGCTGCTTGAGGAAGTAGACGGCCTGACTTTCCTGCTCGGAGAAGATGGCCACCAGCACGTTGGCGCCGGTCACTTCACTCTTGCCGGAGGATTGCACGTGGAAGACGGCACGCTGCAGGACGCGCTGGAAGCCCAGCGTCGGCTGCGTCTCGCGGTCTTCCTGCTCTTCCGGAATCAGCGGGGTGGTGGAATTGATGAAGTCCTGAAGGTCGACTCGCAGCTTGTCCAGATTGGCACCACAGGCGCGCAGGACATCGGCAGCGGAGGCATTGTCCAGCAGTGCCAGCAGGAGGTGTTCCACGGTCATGAATTCGTGGCGTTTGGAACGTGCCACGGTGAAGGCCGTGTTCAGGGTCAGTTCAAGTTCTTTGCTCAACATGGCAAGTCCCCTCTAGGCCGCGTCTTGGACGGATCACTCCGCCCGGTCGATGTCGCACAGCAGCGGATGCTGGCACTCTCGAGCATATTGATTGACTTGGTGGCATTTCGTTTCCGCGATGTCGCGACTGAAGATGCCACAGGTTCCTTTTCCCTGATGATGGACAGCGAGCATGATCTGTACTGCCTGCTCCTGATCCTTGTTGAAAAAGGTGGTCAGCACCTCCACGACGAAGTCCATCGGCGTGAAGTCATCATTGTGCAGAACGACCTTGTACATGGGCGGTGGAGCCAGTTCAGGCTCAGCGGTCTCGAATGCCAGATCACCTTCGTGGTCTTCCTGGTATCCGGGTGCCTGAGCCGACGGGGCCTGATTGCTGATCGACAGTGTCTCCAGAAAGGGAGGACTGCCGCGCGATGTCTCTGTCTTGAACATAAGGGGCTGATCCGGTGAACACAAGCCGTGACGAAGCAGATTGCCTCAACGCGCCGCGGAGAAGGTCAAGCGCTGCCACGTCGTCTCAATGTGGGTGTGATAAGGAAAAGATGGGGGCTTGTCGATCTGGTTGCAAGCTTTAGTCGCGCACGCCTGAGCGTACACGTTCATGCCTGCATCGCGACGCTCTGACATGAATGCGGACATTTGCATGCATTTTCGCTCACATACGCGACAGACACCTCTCGACAGGCGTCGCCAACCGGCGACCCACTCAAGCGTCTCGCCGCTCAATGAAGCCCGCAATGCTTCCGCACAGAACCCCCGCGCAGAACGCTCCACGCAGAACGCACAGGAGTGGCAATCGTTGGCAGCAGACTGAGCGCGCAACCGAGAAGCTTCCATCTCAAACGCAAGAAGGCCCCCGGACATGTCCGGGGGCCTTCTGCTGAAACCTGTCACGCAACCTGATGCCTGGGCATCAGATCAACGCAGGGTCTCAGGCATCCATGTTGTCAGCAACAGCCTGACCGAACTCGGAGCACTTCAGCAGCTTGGCATCGTCCATCAGGCGATGGAAGTCATAGGTGACTTCGCCCTTGGCGATGGCCTTCTCGACGCCTTTCAGCACGAGATCAGCCGCTTCGACCCAACCCATGTGACGCAGCATCATCTCGGCAGAGAGGATGACGGAGCCCGGGTTGACCTTGTCCTGGCCAGCGTACTTCGGTGCAGTACCGTGAGTCGCTTCGAACATGGCGACGGTGTCGGACAGGTTGGCACCCGGCGCGATACCGATACCACCCACTTCCGCCGCCAGAGCGTCGGACAGGTAGTCACCGTTCAGGTTCAGGGTGGCGATGACGTCATATTCCGCCGGACGCAGCAGGATCTGCTGGAGCATGGCGTCAGCGATGACGTCCTTGACCACGATGTCCTTGCCGTTGTTCGGGTTCTTGAAGGTCATCCACGGGCCGCCATCCAGCAGCTCGCCGCCGAACTCGTCCTTGACGATTTCGTAGCCCCAGTCCTTGAAGGCACCTTCGGTGAACTTCATGATGTTGCCCTTGTGCACCAGGGTCAGCGACTCACGGTCGTTGTCGATGGTGTACTGGACAGCCTGACGGACCAGACGCTTGGTACCTTCTTCGGAGACCGGCTTGACGCCGATACCGCAGTTCTCCGGGAAGCGGATGTTGGTGACACCCATCTCTTCACGCAGGAACTTGATGACCTTGTCGGCTTCCGGCGTTCCCGCTTTCCATTCGACACCGGCATAGATGTCTTCGGAGTTTTCGCGGAAAATGACCATGTCGACGTCAGCCGGCTTCTTGACCGGGCTCGGCACACCAGTGAACCAGCGCACCGGGCGCAGGCAGGTGTACAGATCCAGCTTCTGACGCAGAGCGACGTTCAGGGAGCGAATACCACCGCCCACCGGAGTGGTCAGCGGACCCTTGATGGAAACGATGTAATCCTTGACAGCCTCGAGAGTCTCTTCCGGCAGCCAGGTGTCAGCATCATAAACGTGAGTGGCTTTTTCACCGGCGTAGACTTCCATCCAGTGAATCTTGCGCTCGCCGCCATAGGCCTTGTCGACAGCAGCGTCGATGGCAATCTTCATGGCCGGAGTCACGTCCACACCGATACCATCGCCTTCGATGAACGGGATGATCGGATTATTCGGAACGTTGAGGGTATTGTCGGAATTTGCGGTGATCTTGGCACCGCCTTCCGGGACGACAATCTTCTGGAACCCCATTGATAACTCCCCTGTCATGGATTCAGTGGAGGCGCGAGTATAGCACCCGTGCCGCTTCTCACAGTAGGCTTATACGGCAGCCGCGACAAAAGTCTAAACCATGTCTCTCATATATCTGCTTCACAAGCCTTACCGCGTCCTGACCCAGTTCACCGACCGCGATCAGGGCCGCCAGACACTCGCTGACTTCATCGACGTACCGGATGTCTATGCCGCCGGGCGCCTCGACTATGACTCCGAGGGACTGCTGCTGCTCACCAGTGATGGCGCACTCTCCCACCAGATCGCGCACCCGAAGAAGAAGCAGCCCAAGACCTACTGGGTACAGGTGGAAGGTGCCCCTGACGAGCAGGCCATCGCCGCGCTGCGTGCCGGTGTCGAACTCAAGGATGGCATGACGCGCCCAGCCAAAGTGCGGCGCATCGAGCCTCCCGAGTTGCCTGACAGGCAACCCCCTGTGCGCTTCCGTGCGAGCATTCCGACCCACTGGCTGGAGATCATCATCAGCGAAGGTCGCAATCGCCAGGTGCGCCGCATGACCGCCCACGTCGGCCTGCCGACCCTGCGCTTGATCCGCGCGGCCATCGGGCCGTGGAAGCTCGACGGCCTTGCCCCCGGTGAATGGCGCAGCGAGGAAGTCGAGATGCCTGCGCCACCTCGTCGCGAGTCCCGCTCGCCACGCCACAAGGGCGCGACTGGCAAGCCGGGCGAGCGCCGCACCGGCAACGCTGGCCCCCGGGGCAGTGACAATAGAGGCAACAGCGCGGGCAAGAGCGGCAAGGGCTCAGGTCGGGGTTCCCGTCGGAGTTCTGGCCAGACTGAAGGCAAGGGTTCAGGCAAGACACCCGGCGCCCGCGCCCCCTCCCGTCGTCCCTCATCCCCCAAGAAAGGAAGGAAATCCTGATGGCTGCTCGCTGGACCCCGAATGTCACCGTCGCCTGCGTCGTCGAACGCGCCGGGCGCTACCTGATCGTCGAGGAAGACAAGGGCGGGCCCTGCACGGTGTTCAACCAGCCGGCCGGCCATCTCGAACCCCATGAGCGCATCATCGACGGCGTGCAACGCGAAGTGCGCGAGGAAACCGCCTGGCGCATCCTGCTGACCGGCTATCTCGGCCTCTATGTGCACGTGGCCGAGGACGGCACCCACTTCCACTCCCACAGTTTCGAGGCCGCCGCCCTTGAGCACCTGTGCACGCCGCTGGACCCTGACATCGTCAGAACGCACTGGCTGTCGCTTGAGGAGATCGAGCAGCTCGAGGACATGGGCCGCCTGCGCAGCCCGCTGGTGACCCGGCGTATTCGCGACAGCCAACGTGGCAAGCGTTTCCCGCTGGATGTGCTGCACGATTGAGCGATTGCCCGCGCCGGAAGTCCGCCGCCGGGCGTGCTGTCGAGCGGCGCTTGCGGCCCTGTGCGGCAGACGGCGCAGGCGGGGTGAATCCCACCCCCGCATTCAGGTATAATCCCGCCCATTCAAGCGGCGCCAGAATGACGGGGCTGCCGCCTCCCCTGTTTGTGACAACCCGCGGCCATGCGGGTGACGAGAGAACTGATGACCGCTGAAACCGGTACCGGAACCAAGGTCATCGTCGGCATGTCCGGCGGTGTCGACTCCTCCGTCTCTGCCCTGTTGTTGATGGAGCAGGGCTACCACGTCGAAGGCCTGTTCATGAAGAACTGGGACGAAGACGACGGTAGCGAATACTGCACCGCCCTCGAAGACCTGGCCGATGCCCAGGCCGTGTGCGACAAGCTCGGCATCAAGCTGCACACCGCCAACTTCGCCGCGGAGTACTGGGACAACGTCTTCGAGCACTTCCTGGCCGAGTACAAGGCCGGTCGCACGCCGAATCCCGACATCCTGTGCAACCGCGAGATCAAGTTCAAGGTCTTCCTCGAGTATGCCGAGATGCTGGGCGCCGAGCTGATCGCCACCGGTCACTACGTGCGTGGCGGCGTGCGTGATGGTCTCCCGCGCCTGCTCAAGGGCCTGGACACCAACAAGGACCAGAGCTACTTCCTGCATGCCGTGCCGCAGGCGGCCATCGCGCGCACCCTGTTCCCGGTCGGCGAGCTCGAGAAGCACGAAGTACGCGCCATCGCCGAGAAGCATGAGCTGATCACCGCGCGCAAGAAGGATTCCACCGGTATCTGCTTCATCGGCGAGCGGCGTTTCGCCGACTTCCTCAAGCAGTACCTGCCCGCTCAGCCCGGCAAGATCGAGACCCCCGATGGCGATGTCATCGGCGAGCACATGGGCCTGATGTACTACACCCTCGGCCAGCGCCAGGGGCTGGGAATCGGTGGCCTCAAGCGCTATCCGGACGCGCCCTGGTTCGTGTGTGCCAAGGACCTGGAGCGCAACGTGCTGATCGCCGTGCAGGGCAAGCACCACGACCTGCTCTACACTCAGGCGTTGAGCACCGAATCCGTCGACTGGGTCGCCGGCGAGCCGCCGCAGACCGATGCCAATGGCGAGCTGCGCATTCGCTGCAAGAACCGCTATCGCCAGGAAGACCAGGCCGCGACCTTGATCGTCAATGACGGCCAGCGTGTCGAGGTGCGTTTCGATGAACCGCAACGCGCCGTCACGCCCGGCCAGTCTGCCGTCTTCTATCTCGGCGACATCTGTCTGGGCGGCGGCGTGATCGATGCCGCCTGGAAACTTCCGGCGGCGGACGCCAGCGCTTCCACCGCCCCGCTCTCTGGCCCCGAGGAGTCCGCCGCGCAATGACCAGCGTGCCGATCCGTCCCGTCACTGATACCACTACCCGCCAGGCACTGTCGCTGGCGGGCGTCTTCCAGGCAGCCGCGCTGGTCGATGAGCTGGCCCGCCACGGCCAGTGCGATGAGCGCGCCTGGGAAACCCTGGTCAATGCCACGCTGGATACCAATCCGGAAAGCTTCGAAGCCATCTACGGCGGACACCATAACCGCCTGCGGCTCGGCATCGACACCGTCAGTGCGGTGATGGAACGTCGCCAGGTCTCGCCCGTGGTGATGCGTTACGGCTTCTCGCTGGTGATGCTGATGAGCAAGCTCAAGAAGGACCCGGACATGCTGGACAAGCTGGGCGCGGGCCTGACGCGCATCCAGGGCCAGGCCGAGCACTTCGGGCCGACCCACGAGAACGTGATCGCAAGTCTGGGCGAGCTTTACCAGCAGACCCTCTCCACCTTCCGCTACCGGATCGTGGTGCAGGGCGACCCCGGCCTGCTGCAGCAGCGCATGATGCCGGAACGCATCCGCTGCGCCCTGCTGGCAGGCGTGCGCTTCGCGCTGCTGTGGGACCAGCAGGGTGGCCGTCGCTGGAAGCTGGTCTTCCAGCGCAGCGCGCTCAAGAAGTCATTGCAGCAGCTGGGCTGAGCCCGCCTCCGCGCTCGCGCCAGCGCGTCACCTGACGCACCAGATTCACACCCGAATTCGCTTCAACAACGCTGGAGCCCATCAACCGGGCTCCGAGACACTTGAACCGGCAGCGCATCATGTCCTGCCACCATCGGAAGATTCTCATCATGCAGCTGTCCGCCCTCACCGCCCTGTCTCCCGTCGATGGCCGCTATGGCGCCAAGACCGAGGCCCTGCGCGAGCACTTCAGTGAATTCGGCCTGATCCGTGCCCGCGTCATCGTCGAGGTGCGCTGGTTGCAACGCCTGGCCGCCCACGCCGAGATCGCTGAAGTGCCGGCCTTCTCCGCGGATGCCAACGCCGTGCTGGATAGCATCGTCAGTGAATTCAGTGTCGAGGATGCCCAGCGCATCAAGGACATCGAACGCACCACCAACCACGACGTGAAGGCGGTCGAGTACTTCCTGAAGGAAAAGGTCGAAAGCAACGCCGAACTCAACGCCGTCACCGAGTTCATCCACTTCGCCTGCACCAGTGAAGACATCAACAACCTGTCTCATGCCCTGATGCTGCGTGGCGGCCTGGACAACGTGCTGCTGCCGCAGATGCGTGAAGTGACCGAAGCGATCGTCGCGCTGGCCCACCAGCACGCCGAACAGCCGATGCTGTCGCGCACCCATGGCCAGACGGCCAGCCCGACCACCCTCGGCAAGGAAATGGCCAACGTCGCTGCGCGTCTGCGTCGTCAGCTGGCGCAGATCGAACGCATCGAGATGCTCGGCAAGATCAACGGTGCCGTGGGCAACTACAACGCCCACCTGACCACCTATCCGGCCATCGACTGGGCGGCCAACGCCGAAACCTTCGTCGAGAGCCTCGGGCTGACCTTCAACCCGTACACTACCCAGATCGAGCCGCACGACTACATCGCCGAGCTGTTCGATGCCATCTGCCGCTTCAACACCATTCTGATCGACTTCGATCGTGACGTCTGGGGCTACATCTCGCTGGGTTACTTCAAGCAGCGTACCGTGGCCGGCGAGATCGGCTCTTCCACCATGCCGCACAAGGTCAACCCGATCGACTTCGAGAACTCCGAAGGCAATCTGGGCATCGCCAACGCCGTGCTGGGCCATCTGGCACAGAAGCTGCCGATCTCCCGCTGGCAGCGTGACCTGACCGACTCCACCGTGCTGCGCAACCTGGGTACCGGCCTGGCGCAGGGTCTGATCGCCTATCAGGCGACCCTGAAAGGCATCAGCAAGCTGGAAGCCAACCCGGAGCGCCTGAACGCCGATCTGGACAACAGCTGGGAAGTGCTGGCCGAGCCGATCCAGACCGTCATGCGTCGTTACGGCATCGAGAAGCCCTACGAGAAGCTCAAGGAGCTGACCCGTGGCAAGCGTATCGACCAGGCCGGTTTCGCCGCCTTCATCGAGACGCTGGAACTGCCGGACGACGTCAAGACCGAGCTGAAGGCACTGAGCCCGGCCAGCTACATCGGTAACGCCATTGCACAGGCCAAGGCGCTCTAAGCGGCGCAGGTTCACTGCAAGTCTCAAGACGCCGGGGCCTCTGCTCCGGCGTCATACATTACGCATTACGCAGCACGCTGAACGACACACTGGATTCACGACCACTGACGCTCTCCGTCAGTGGGCACGACATGCCACGCTCTCAAGGCTCGGCATGGAACGCATCGCCGTCTGCCATCCGGCAACACGGCTTCAACGACGTCATCGCGAGACCGCCGCCCCCTGACAGGCTGCCGTTCGCGTTCGAGAGGTTCTGCATGAGCACATCCCCCGCCCCCCGCGACACCGACACGCCACTGGCACTGTTGGGCGGCCTGAGCATCCGTGAATTCCTGCGCGATTACTGGCAGCAGAAGCCGCTGCTGATCCGCGGAGCCTTCGCAGACTTCGAGACGCCGCTGGAAGCCGATGAACTGGCCGGTCTGGCCTGTGAAGATGGCATCGAAGCCCGTCTGGTCGAGGAAAACGGCCCGGACAAGGCCTGGCAGGTCAGCCACGGCCCCTTCGATGAGGCGACCTTCGCGCGTCTCGACGCCAAGGACGACAGCCAGTGGAGCCTGCTGGTACAGGCGGTGGACCATTACGTCCCCGACGTCGCCGCGCTGTTCGAGCCCTTCACCTTCCTGCCGCGCTGGCGCCTCGATGACATCATGATCAGCTACGCGCCGACCGGTGGCAGCGTCGGCCCGCACCTGGACAACTACGATGTCTTCCTGCTGCAGGCCCAGGGCCAGCGTCATTGGCAGCTGGGCGGCATGCATGGTGACGACGCCGAGATCATCGATGGCATCGACCTGCGCATCCTCAAGCACTTCGAGGTCACTCCGGGCGAGGACTGGGTGCTGGAACCCGGCGACATGCTCTACGTGCCGCCGCGCCTGGCGCACCACGGTGTCAGCCAGTCCGATGACTGCATGACCATCTCCGTCGGCTTCCGTGCGCCTTCCGCCGATGAAGTCGTCACCTCCTACGCCGACTATCTGGGTGCCAGTCTGCCGGAATCGCTGCGCTACCGTGACCAGGGCATGGCACCGGTCGCCAATGCCGGCGAGCTGGACGACGCCTCGCTCGAGCGCGTGCGTGAGTTGCTGCTCAGCACGCTGGACAACCCGACCCAGCTGGCACAGTGGTTCGGTCGCTACATGACCCAACCCAAGTATCTGGAGCAGCTCGCCGCCCGCGAACCGGCCCTCAAGACGCATGAGCTGGTCGAGTATCTGGAAGATGAAGGCGTACTGGTGCGCTCCCTGGGCTCACGCTTCGCCTTCCGTCACGGCGAGAATGGCACCAGCACGCTGTTCGTCGATGGCGATGGCATCCTGGCCCCTCAGCCGCTGGCGGAAGCGCTGGCCTCCGATCAGCGCCTCACGGCGGTGTTGCTTGACTACACCACAGCAGACCTTGATCGCAGTGCCGTGGTCAGCCTGCTGACGGCGCTGATCAACCGCGGCAGCCTGATACTGGAATGCGACCTTCAGGACGAAGAGGACGATGAAGAATGAGTGACGCCATGATCAGCCTGGAACGGGGCGACTGGCAGACGTTGGGCAACGAGGCCAGCGAGATCCGCCGCGTCGTGTTCATCGAGGAACAGCAGGTACCGCAGAATGAGGAGTGGGACGGGCGCGATGACACCTGCGAACACTTCCTCGTGCATCTGGATGGCCGCACCGTCGGCACGGCCCGTCTGTTGCCGGACGGCCATGTCGGCCGCGTCGCCATCCTCTCCGAAGCGCGCGGACTGGGGCTTGGCCAACGCCTGATGGAAGCGGTCATCCATGCTGCGCGCCAGGCTGGTCATGCTGAAGTGCTACTGGATGCTCAGACCCATGCGCTGGAATTCTATCAACGCCTCGGCTTCACGGCTTACGGCGACGAGTTTCTCGATGCCGGCATACCGCACCGCAGCATGCGCTTGATTCTGAACTGAATTTTAGCGTCCGCCTTACAAAAACCGGCCCCATTTGGGGCCGGTTTTTTTGTGCCTTGAAGTTTCTTGTAGTCTGGCTACAACCCGCTCCTTGACCAAGTCATCATTCCCCAAGGCCCATGGATACTGACATCATGACGTCATTGATAAATATTAAAACGACTGTTTGTCGGCAGGAATTCCACAACGTTGAAACTGGTATAAAACGATCGTTTTAATGCGACCAAGGAATGAAAGACAGCACTCAATTTCGGAGCGATGCTAGAGATCAGGTCATTTACGCTGCACTGCGACATGACACGCTGCCCGACCCGGCACCGCCTTCAGGAGATTCGCCCATGCTCACCTCAGACTCACGAACGCAGACCACCCTGATGGGCGGTAGAGGTGACCAGGTACTCGGGCAGCCTGAGGATGCCGCTCTGGCCGAGCAATGGCACAACGCCGAGATCCGCACGCGGATTCTCAAGCTGGCACGTCCCCTCAAGGACCTGCTGCCACCGCAGACAGCGGAGTCGGTGGCGGCACAGGCGCAGACGATCTGCCATCTGAGTCGCGACCAGCGCTGGCAGCTTCCCGGCGAGCAGTGGCAACTGCGCTCACAGGGCAGCGGCTGGCAGCTGAAGTGCAATGGGAAGCTGAAGTGCAGTGTGCAGCCGGCAACCGCAGGCGAGACGCAGGACGCGCCTGACCAGCTGGCGCTTGCCGGACTCACCGATGACGTGACTGGGGTGCAGCTGGGCAACCGCCCGCTCCCTCGGGCCCTCTGGACCCTGGCCGCCGCGCGGCATCGCGGCGAACGTCATTCGGTGCTGGCCATTGCCCAGATCAGCAGCGTGCGCGAAGCGCTGTGCTGGGGAGAGCTGATCTCACGGCTGCGTGCGCCGGACGGCAGGCCGCCACGCATCGCCCTCACCCTCAGCCACTGCACGTTACCCACGCTGGAAGCCAGCCTGTACTTCCTGATGCCCTGGTTGGACAGCATCACGCTGACAGCGGCCCCCGGCCTGGAAACTGCCTGCCTTGGCGTGATCAAGGCTCGCTTCAGACTTGCTGAGCCAGCGGAGCTCGACAACGCCACCGACGACGCCTTCTGTCGCACGGCGTGACTCCACTGGTAACGCCTGAAAGATCAATAACAACAACAAACTGTCATGCAGCAACTCAAGACGCAGAGCACCGACACTCCCATTTCACGCGTCGCTCTCGCGTCGACCGCCAGACGAAAGACAAGCGAACAGACACAAGACACAGACAACACGCCAGGGGCTGAGCCCCGACGACGAAGCCATCAGGAGATGCCACCATGAGTCACACACGTGCCGATCAGATTGCCGCGCTCGAAAAGGACTGGGCCGAGAATCCGCGCTGGAAAGGGGTCACTCGCCCCTATTCCGCCGAGGATGTGGTGCGCCTGCGCGGTTCCGTTCCGGAAGCCAATACCCTGGCGACCCGCGGTGCCGAGAAGCTCTGGAAGCTGGTCAATGGTGATGCCAAGAAGGGCTACGTCAACTGTCTGGGCGCCCTGACCGGTGGCCAGGCCATGCAACAGGTGAAGGCCGGTATCGAGGCCATCTACCTGTCCGGCTGGCAGGTCGCCGCCGACAACAACACCAGTGAAGCCATGTACCCGGATCAGTCGCTCTATCCGGTGGATTCCGTGCCGACCGTGGTCAAGCGCATCAACAACACCTTCCGCCGCGCCGACCAGATCCAGTGGCAGAAAGGGGCCAATCCGGGCGATGCCGACTTCGTCGATTACTTCGCGCCTATCGTGGCGGATGCCGAGGCCGGTTTCGGTGGCGTGCTCAACGGCTACGAGCTGATGACCGCCATGATCCGTGCGGGTGCCTCCGGCGTGCACTTCGAGGACCAGCTGGCCTCGGTCAAGAAGTGTGGCCACATGGGCGGCAAGGTACTGGTGCCGACCCAGGAAGCGGTGCAGAAGCTGGTGGCCGCTCGCCTGGCTGCTGACGTGGCGGGTGTCCCGACCCTGGTCATCGCGCGTACCGATGCCAATGCCGCTGACCTGATCACCTCCGATGTCGACGACTACGACAAGCCGTTCCTGACCGGTGAGCGCTCCGACGAAGGCTTCTATCGTGTCAATGCAGGCCTGGATCAAGCCATTGCCCGCGGCCTGGCCTACGCGCCCTACTCCGACCTGATCTGGTGTGAAACCGCCAAGCCGGACCTCGAGGAGGCGCGCCGCTTCGCCGAAGCGATCAAGAAGGAATACCCGGACCAGCTGCTGGCCTACAACTGCTCGCCTTCCTTCAACTGGAAGAAGAACCTCGACGACGCCACCATCGCCAAGTTCCAGCAGGAACTGTCGGACATGGGCTACAAGTACCAGTTCATCACCCTGGCCGGTATCCACAACATGTGGTTCAACATGTTCGATCTTGCCTACGACTATGCGCAGGGCGAAGGCATGAAGCACTACGTCGAGAAGGTGCAGGAAGCCGAATTCGCCGCAGCCGAGAAGGGCTACACCTTCGTGGCGCACCAGCAGGAAGTCGGCACCGGCTACTTCGATGACATGACCAACGTCATTCAGGGCGGCAACTCCTCCGTCACCGCACTGACGGGCTCCACGGAAGAAGACCAGTTCTAGACCGCTGACATCACGGCATGGCACCTCGCAATGACCGGATTGCGCGAGGTGCCACTCGCAGACTGACCGAAGCCCGCTCACGCGGGCTTTTTCGTGCTTTACGCCTTGAATGCCCGCCGCGAATGTCCACCATCAGCAACGAACGCCCCTGCGCTGACATTCACTCGGTATGGCTCAAGAAGAAGTGCTCACGCGGAAGTACTTGCGTGGCAGCACTCATGCGCCGGTACTCACGTGGTCGGTACTCACGCGGTAGCACTCACGCGACCGGGAAGTGCAGAAGTTGCGTCACCTCAGCGTTTCAGGTCGGGAACCCGTCATGGTCGACGTGGTCTATAATGTTAAGAAACAGTGTTCTCGCACGCCCGTCGTGACAAGAACCTGCTGGCGGCCCAAGGAAGTGATCGCCTACCTGAGCCTTGCTCTCTCAGCCTCAGCATTCTCCATCACAACCTCAAGCTGCACCGCATCATGCGAGGAGACACACCATGACACTCTCACTGACTCACAAACGATCGACTGGCGCACGCCGCTGGCTGCCCGTGATCGCACTCGGCGTGCTGACGCTTGGCGGCTGCGCGAACAGCGACATCTACTCCGGCAACGTCTACACCGGCGATCAGGCCAAGCGCGCACAGTCCGTCAGCTACGGCACCATCACCTCGCTGCGCCCGGTGCAGATCCAGGCACAGGATGAAGGCAGCGGCGTGCTCGGTGGCCTGGGTGGTGCGGTCGTCGGCGGCCTGCTCGGCAGCCAGATCGGCGGCGGCTCCGGTCGTGCGATCGCCACTGCCGCGGGTGCCATCGGCGGTAGCGTGGCCGGCAAGTCGATCGCTGACAATGTCGACCAGATCGACGCCTACGAGATTGAAGTCCGCCGCGATGCCGGCGACAGCCTCATCGTCGTCCAGAAAGCCGACACCGCCTTCTCGGTTGGCCAACGTGTCCGCCTGGTCGGCTACGGCGCCAACCTGAGCGTCGCGCCTTACTGAGTCTCTCGACGGCTGGCGCTCCCTTGCCGGGACGCCAGCCGTTCTGATTCTGCGCCTTCAGCGACGCCTGTCGCAGCCCTGCGCGGGAAACGCCGCCACGCTCTCCCCATCTCGCCTGGCTCACGCATCCCCGCCTCTCTCGCGTCTCTCGCACCTCTCGCGCTCTGCATCTCCCACACGCCCCACCCCCTCGCTTCGCTTCGCATCCCCTCCCTCGATCTCACACAGGCACGGCTCGCCGCAGTGGGCGATATGCAGACTGCCTATTGATTAAAAGGCTATGAAATCGGGATTTTTTGTGCAAAGTTATACGCCTGCAGCCTAACTTGACTCTGTACACAACTACCCGTCCCAGGAGTTGCGATGCGTCCCGTCACTGCCCGTCCGCCAGGTTCTCGCCCAGGCACCCGCAAGCTGTCTTGTGTCACGTCTTCTTCAAGAAACGCTCCCCGCGCTTATCCCAGTCCAGTCAATGAGAACCCTGGCGGTACCGCCGCCTCAAGCCATGCCCCGCAGATGGCGCCGGCCTTCTCGACCCGGCGCCTGGGCATGGCATTGATCATGCTGGGCGCGGTGGCATTGGCTCCCATGGTGGAGGCCGCCGAGGACGAGGGTGGCGTGCTGTCATTGAAGGTCGAGAACGACATTCTCACCTCCGGCGATGATGGCCATTACACCAACGGCTTTGCGCTGAGCTACACCTTCAAGACACCAGAGCAGCACTGGTCACGCTCATTCGCGGACTGGGTGCCCGGCTTCAGCGCGGCGCGATTGGACGCCACGGCCTACCGCTTCGGACAGCAGATCTATACCCCCAATGACATCAAGCGAGAGCAACCGGATCAGGATGACCGCCCCTACGCGGGCTACCTGTTCGGTGGCGTCTCGCTGTTCGCCGGTGAAGAGGGAGATGACTGGCGACGGGTGGACACCTTCAATCTGGATCTCGGCATCGTCGGCCCGGCCTCGGGCGCCAAGGATGCTCAGAAGGCGGTACACAAGCTGACCGGCAGTGATGAGCCGGAGGGTTGGGATCACCAGCTGCACAACGAGCCGGTGATCAGCACCGGCTGGCAGACGCAGCTATGGCTGCCGGCCAGGGCCGCAGGGCTGGAGGTGGAGTACGGCCCCTCGGCTTCCGTGGCGCTGGGCAATCTCTACACCTATGCGGGCGTCGGTGGCGGGGTACGCATCGGCCAGGGGCTGACCCGCAGCTACGGGATACCGACAGTGGCGCCGGCCCAGGGCGGCCGTCAGTACTTCCATCCCGACGGTGATTTCGCCTGGTACCTGTTCGCCAATATCGAGGGCCGCGCGATGGCCTACAACATGCTGCTGGATGGCAATGGCTTCGAGGACAGCGCCTCGGTAGACCGTCGCCCACTGGTCGGCGACCTGCAACTGGGCTTCGCACTCAGCTGGCAACGCTGGCAGCTGGCGTTCGTCAACGTGTGGCGCACTCACGAATTCGAGACGCAGCAGGAGAGCGATCAATTCGGCTCGCTGACGCTCTCGACCTGGCTATGACTCGGCGCTGAGCTGCAGGCGGCACTGACAAGACGCGATGGATGAGCAGAGCCTGATGAGAAGTGTCTGATGAGCAGAAACAGAAAGGCCGGGCAGATAGCCCGGCCTTTCTGTCTGCGGGAAACGTCATGCTTCCCGGAAGGTTGCTGCTGGTGAGATCAGTGCATCTTGACCTTGCTCATGCCCCAGCAGATCAGCTTGCCGCCGATCAGAACGATCAGCGCCAGCACGATCAATGCCATCAGCATGGAGACGGGATTGACGATGAAGGTCGCACCCAGAATACCCAGGGCCACGCCCCAGACGTAGCGGTCACCGCTATCGATGCTCAGAGCCTCCGGCAGGACACGCTTGACGGTGGCACCCAGCGAGCCTTCCCAGCGGTTCAAGCACAGCATGAAGATCGCAGCGAAGCTCACCAGCCAGATCAATGTCACGGTCATCGAAATTCTCTCCTGAAAAATAGGGTCGCATGGCGCCTGAGTTGTCATTTCCCGTCAGGCGACGGGACAGAGTGTGCAGAGCGAGGCCACCTCGGGCCGCGCGTCAGAATCCGCAATATCCGAGTAGGCAGAGTAACCAGACCCTGTGGCCCTCGCAAGCCATCGCCCCAACCTTGTCTGGCCGCCAGCAGCAAGGCCGCTGTGCGCTGACAGGGCAACCCCGCCAGACACCTGATAATCCAACCGTTTTGCCCCTTTGTTCACCGATGGCGTCGGGGGTGAGAAAAAACCCTGCCTCAGGGTTGAAATGCACGCCTGCGAGCGTCACCTATACTTTCAAGACAAGGTAACGTGCGCTGGATTGCCTCTCTGGCAATGTCATCAGCGGGCCAGGAGCCACGTGATACGCGGCTTTTTTCCAGTTTCCCCCCTGACAGTCACCTCAGGGGCACGTTACCATTGACGTTCATATACCTATCGAAAGGCTCTCATCATGCAAATCGCCCAGAATGCCGTCGTATCCTTCCACTACACCCTGACCAACAACGAAGGGGAAGTGCTGGATAGCTCCGAAGGTCGCGAGCCGCTGGCCTACATCCACGGCGCTGGCAACATCGTCCCGGGCCTCGAGAAGGAACTCGACGGCAAGACTTCCGGCGACGAGCTGAAAGTTGCCGTCTCTCCGGAAGAAGGTTACGGCGAAGTCCAGGAAGCCCTGGTCCAGGAAGTGCCGCGTGAAGCCTTCCAGGGTGTCGAAGACATCGAAGCTGGCATGCAGTTCCAGGCGCAGACCCAGGGCGGCCCGCTGATGGTCACCGTCACCAAGGTCGAAGGCGACACTGTCACTGTCGATGGCAACCACCCGCTGGCCGGCGAAACCCTGAACTTCGACGTGCAGATCACCAACGTGCGTGAAGCTTCTGCTGAAGAGCTGGAACACGGCCACGTTCACGGCGAAGGCGGCGTGGAGCACTAAGCTCCGCCTCTTCCCTCATCTGAGGCATCTCCCCGGATGAGCGCCTCCCACAGTGTGGGAGGCCGGAACCGAAAGCCCCGCGACTGAGTCATCAGTCGCGGGGCTTTTTCGTGTCTGGCTCCGTGTCGGCCTGACTGGCTTGGCGCGCTTGTCAGACTGGCTCAGCCCTCTCTTCACAGCCCTGATCACTCATGATTCCGGATCAGGCACCGCAGCTGGGCGGCGTGGCATCGCTGGAAAGGCTCAGGCCACGAAACAGCGCCGTGGCATCACCGCCGGCATTGTCACCGTCAGCCATCAGCGCCAGTCCGGCAATCTCGCTCGGCTTGCTGCCAAACAGTGACGCGTAATCAGCACGCAGATCACGCACCTCCGCCACCCACTGCCCCACCTTCTCATCACCGGATTCAACGGCCAGCAGCACGGCACGATCCGTGAAGGCATTGTCCCAATGGCTGCCTTTGGCTTCATTGCTGGACCAGACGTAATTGATGGCCTCGACCTGCCACGGCAGGATACCGGTCTTGTTGACCACGTAGAGACGCGCCGGATAGTCATCGCCGCCCTTGGTCTTCTCGTTCACGCTCGGGTAGATGCCATCCACCTGCCAGCACCATTTCAGATAGGGCGTCTCTTCAAGCGAGATATCCTGCTCCAGATAGCGCGCGGACGCCTGGCCCCGAGCGCGCGCCTCGAGCGCAGGTCTGCCATCGCGCTCCACCACGCGATAGGCCGTCTGGCCTTCGAAGGTCTTCTCGCCCCAGGCAAGAATCTGCGCAGGCGAGAAACTCCTGTCAGCCGCGTGGGTCACCGAGGGCAGTAGCGCCGCCAGCAGGCCGCTGGAGGCGACTGCCGCGAACAGGGGCAGGAATGATGGCAACTGACGGGAAGCAATCTTCATTGGCAGGACTCCGAGGCGCCTGAGCAAGGCGAGTGAGAAAGGTAACGAGCCGTATCATCAGCAAGGCCAGGTTCGCAGCGCATCATCTCCGGTCAGCATTGTGCGGATCAGCGCCATGCTGCTCGCATCGATCCTGGGCTCGCAAGGTGACATACCCTCCCCATACGCGCGTCAGTGTGGTCAGGATGCATGCCGCGGCGAAGATCCATGCCAACAATGCGAAATGCTGTGGCATCAGGCAGGCCAGTACGAAGAAGGCGATGGTCTCGGTGCCCTCGGTCAGGCCATCCAGATAATAGAAGGCCTTGCGCGTGAAATTGGGCCGCTCCAGCTGATGCTTGGCCGCCATGATGGCAAAGGCCAGAAAGCTCGAGCCCGTGCCGACGAAGGCGAACAGCAGCGCCACCGCCGCCATCGCATTGGCACCAGGGTCTGCCAGGGCGAAGCCCACCACCACGGCGGCGTAGAACAGGAAATCGAGACAGATGTCCAGAAAGCCACCGGCATCGGAGCTCAGGCCGGCATGCCGCGCCAGCGCGCCATCCAGCCCGTCCACCACCCGATTGATCAGGATCGCGACCAGCGCGAACCCGAAATGCCCATAAGCCAGCAACGGCAACGCCAGCATGCCGATGGCGAAGCCCGCGAGGGTCAGCTGATCCGGATGCAGACCGCGCGCCGCCGCACTTTTCGCAAGACGTTTCAGAGGCGGCTGTACCCAGCGTGAGGTCCACTTGTCCAGCATGTTGCATCTACTCCCATGAAGTCGTTGAGGTCATCGTCATTCCAGCGCCTGACAGGCGCTCAGCCGCGCGTCGGCGAGACCGAGCGCCCGGCAGGTACCGCACGCGCCAGCAGGTAGACCACCAGCGGCAGACAGGCCTGCAGGCAGGCGGCCACCGCGGTCAGGCGCGGGTCGGCCCCCGTCGCCAGCGCTAGGGTTTCGGTGGTCAGGGTCGGGACACGCCCGCCGCCCAGCACCACCGTCGGCACGTACTGCGCGATACTGACCGCGAAGGCCACTGCCCAGCTGATGGCCAGCGGCCTGAGCATCAGGCGCAGGCGGATACCGATCAGCACCTCGAGCCGTGAACGCCCCAGCAGGCGTGCCGCCTGCTCGAGTCGGGTATCGAAGCGTGCCCAGGGGCCGGCCAGCGTCAGCCAGGCGTAAGGCAGGGCGAACAGCAGATGGCCGATCACCACTCCCGCCCAACCGGGGCTGGCCCCCAGGCTCAACCAGCCGACCTGAAAACCGAACAGGAAGCTGGCCTGCGGCAGCAGCAATGGCAGATAGAGGCAAACCACGAAGCCGCGCAGGCGGCCACTTTCCCGTTCACGCTCGAACACCGCCACGCTGAGGATGACGGCCAGCGTCGCCACCAGCAGTGCCAGCCGCAGGCTGTTGCTGAAGGCATCCCCCAGGCCAGCGAGGGCCTGGTGCCAACTCTCCCAGCCCCAGCGAGACGGCAACAGCGCAGGGAAGAACCAGCTTCTGGCCACCGATTTAACGCCGATCACCACGAAGGCGAGCAATGAGATCAGCGTGACCACGCCCAGCACTCCGCGCGCGACACGCCCGAACAGGGCTTCACTCGCCAGCGCCAGCCGGCTTGCACGCGCCGGGTGATGGCTCAGTGCCCAGTCGCGATGCCAGGTGAGCAGAGCACGCCCCAGCGCCGCGCCAAGCGCCATCATCCCGATCACCAGCAGGGCCAGCATCAGGGCGCCGACACTCGCCGGCAGGCGCGCCGACGGGTCACTGTCGCGCCACAGCTCGATCAGGCGCACCGCCAGCGTCGGCGTGCGTGTCGGCCCCAGCACCTGCGCCACATCCACCACCGCCAGCGAGTAGGCCAGCACCGCGCCAATGGGCAAGGCGATCGCGCGCATCACCTGTGGCATCAGAATGCGCCAGCGCAGCTGAGGGATGCTGTAGCCGAGCGCCTGGCCTGCCTGAAGCTGCGCCGTGACCGGCAGGCGTGACAGCGCCGTCTGCGCCATCAGCATCAAGAATGGCGCCTCCTTGAGCGCCAGACCGACCGCCAGCGAGATGCCGTGGGCATCCGGCAGCGGATACTGCGGCGGTACCAGCACCTCGAAGGGCGCCAGTAGCAGGCGCATCAGCACGCCACTCGGGGCGGCCAGCCACAGCAACCCCAGCGCCAGAGCCAGATGCGGCATCGCCAGTATCGGGGCCAGCAGGCGCTCCATGTGCTCACCGAAGCGAGTCCCGGCGGCCGCCGAGACCCACCCCATGGTCAGCAGCACCGCCAGCAGCGTACCGCCGAGGCCACTGACCAGCGTCAGTCGAAAGCCCTCCGCCAGCCCGGGCAAGGCCCACCAGCGTTGCCAGGCGACCGCCGAGACTTGCTCGAAGCCCAGCGTCGGCCACAGCCCGAAGGCCGGCGCGACCAGTCCAGCCAGCCCCAGCGCCGTCGGGCCGAGCAGCAACAGCAAGACGCCCCAGCGCAGCACACGGGCGGGCGTCAGCGGTGCATGACCAGTGGCGGGGGCGACACGCCAGCGGTCAGCGACCCATTGCGTCAATTGCGATAGCGTCGCGCCCACTCGGCCTCCAACGCATCGGTCCAGCTCGGGTGTGGCTCGCTGAGCGGAGTGCCCAACGCCTCGGGCGACATGCTGCCGGGCAGCTGCGGCAAGGCCTCGAAGGCGGCGCGCTCTTGCGGCGGCAGGCGGGCGACATCCAGCACCGTGTCATCGCCCCAGCGTGAGGGGTCGGCCTTGGCAGCCTGGGCCTCGGCGGACATCAACTGATTGATCCACACCAGTGCTGCGGCCTTGTGCGGTGCACTGGCCGGAATCGCCAGATAGTGCACATTGCCGAGAGTGCCGCCGTCATGGATATACGGCTCGATGGTCGGTGGCAGCCGCCCTTCCTGACGGGCGTTGGCCACTTCCTGGGGCACGAAGGTCAGCGCGATCCACACGCTGCGCTGAGCCAGCAACTTCATCTGCTCTTCGGCACCGGCTGGCTGACGCTCGCCCTGCGCCCACATCAAAGGATGCAGCGCATCGAGATAGTCCCACAGCGGAGCGGTCACCTCAGCGAACTGAGCATCACTCGCCACGGGGGATGCCAGCACCTCGCGCTGCTCTACTAGCATCAATTCAATCAAGGCCTGCTTGAGGAAGGTGGTGCCGTGGAAGCTGGGCGGCTGCGGATAGGTCACGCGCCCGGGATGCTCTCTGGCCACCTCCAGCAGCGCCTGCATCGAGCGCGGCGGCGATTCCAGCAGTGCAGTGTCATACATGAAGATCAGCTGCGCACGCCCCCAGGGCGCCTCCAGACCATCGGTGGCGAGTCCGAAATCGCGCGCACCGATCTCCTCGAGCAGATAGTCGCTGTTGGGCAGATGCTCGACGAAGGGCCCCCACACCAGCTCGGCCTGCTTGAGCGCACGGAAGTTCTCGCCGTTGATCCAGATCACATCGATGCTGCCGTCGCGGCGCCCGGCCGCCTTCTCGGCCAGCAGGGTCGAGACGCTCTCGGCGGTATCGGCGATCTTGACGTGGCGCACCTCGATGCCATGCCGCGCCGCCGCCGTCTCGGCCTGGGCGCGCAGATAGGCGTTGGTCGCCTCACTGCCGCCCCAGGCATGAAAGTCGATGCGTTGACCGCGCGCGCGCTCGGCGATCACCTGCCACTCGAGCGAGGCGAGCTCAGGGGTCGCGCGCCCGGCCTGCGCGTCTGCGGCATACGCCAGAGAAGCGGCCCAGGGACTGGTAGTGACGCCGGCCAGCAAGACCAGCGAGCCGCCCATCAGCGCCAGGGCACGACGGCGACCCGCCAGATGATTCGTCTTCATGAAGGGCTTCTCCTGATGGAAAAATGCCGCGACCCTGCACCTGCAGGCCCGCGGCATGATTCAGCGATTACTGTTTTTCGACAGCCACAGTCCGCTCGGCAGCATTTGCCTTGAGGGTCTTGGTCGGCTCGAAGCGGCCGTTGCGGCGCCAGGTGAAGTAACGGTCGAGCACCTTGAGCACGCCTTCCGGCTTGTGGGCATTCTTCCACATGCCCGCCGCGGCCTTGTTGGCCTCGGACAGCGTCGGATACGGATGGATGGTGGACAGGATCTTGTTGAGACCGATGCCATGCTTCATCGCCATGGTGAATTCGGCCAGCCACTCCCCTGCCGAGGCACCGACCAGCGTCACGCCGAGGATACGATCGCGTCCCTTCTCGGTGAGCACCTTGACGAAGCCTTCCGTCGCACGCTCGGCCAGCGCGCGATCACTCTCGCCCATCTCGTAATGCGTGACCTCGTACTCGTAACCCTGGGCCTTGGCTTCGGTCTCGTTGAGGCCGACACGTGCCACTTCCGGCTCGGTGTAGGTGACCATCGGCATGATACGGTAGTCGACCTTGAAGGTCTTCAGACCACCGAACAGCGCGTTGACCGCCGCGTGCCACGCCTGGTGGCCCGCCGCATGGGTGAACTGGTACGGACCGGCCACATCGCCACACGCCCAGATATTCGGCTGCAGGGTCTGCAGCGACTCGGAGACATCGATGGTGCCGCGCTCGGAGACCGCGATGCCCAGATCTTCCAGACCGAAGCCTTCGACGTTGGCTTCGCGCCCGATGGCCACCAGCAGCTCATCGAACTCGATCCAGCTCTCCTCGCCGTCGGGAGAACTCACGACCAGATGGCGCATCGGCTGACTGTCCTTGTCCTTGAGCACCTCGATGCGCGTGGCGGTGGAATTGACGCGCAAATCGACGCCCTCACCGGCCAGCTGCTCGTGCATCAGCGCGCTGACTTCTTCGTCTTCACGCGGCATCACGCGCGGGGCACCCTCGATGATGGTGACGTGACTGCCCAGGCGCGCGAAGCTCTGACCCAGTTCCATGCCGATCGGGCCGGAACCCAGCACCACCAGACGCTTGGGCTGCACCTTGAGGTCCCACAGGTTCTCGGAGGTCAGCGGCGTGATCAATTCCATGCCCGGGATGGCTGGCACACGCGGACGGGCACCAGTGGCGATCACCACGTTGCGCGTGGTCAGCACGCGACCATCGACTTCCACTTCCCAGGGCGTCCTGAGTCTGGCGTTGCCGGTATGCACTTCCACGCCGAGGCCTTCGTAACGCTCGATGCTGTCATGCGGTTCGACACTCTCGACCACGTCATGCACATGGCCCATCACCTTGGCGAAATCGATTTCCGGCTCGTTGGCGGTGATCCCGAAGCGCTGGGACTGACGAATCTCATGAGCCGCACGCCCGGCACGAATCAGCGCCTTGGAGGGCACGCAGCCGGTATTGAGGCAGTCACCGCCCATCTTGTGGCGCTCGATCAGCGCGACACGCGCATTCACGGCAGAGGCGATATAGCTGGTGACCAGCCCGGCGGAACCGGCACCGATGACGACCATGTCGTAATCAAAGGTCTTCGGCTTGTCGAAGGCCGCCTGCTGCTTGCGCTTGCGCAGCACGCCGACGATCTTCTTGGCGATCAGCGGGAAGAGGCCCAGCGCGATGAAGGAGGCGATCAGCCCCGGCGAGAGGATGCCGGACAGGGATTCCAGCTGGCCCAGCTCACGCCCGGCGTTCACGTAGATGGCGGTGCCCGCCAGCATGCCCAGCTGGCTTGCCACGTAGAAGGTGACCACGCGCATGCGGGTCAGGCCCATCACCAGATTGACGATGAAGAACGGGAAGACCGGCACCAGGCGCAGCGTGAACAGATAGAAGCCGCCTTCGCGCTCGACGCCACGGTTGAGGGATTCCAGCTGACGGCGGAAGCGCTTCTCGATGCTCTCGCGCAGCAGAGTGCGGGAAATCAGGAAGGCCAGCGTCGCACCGATGGTGCTGGCGAAGGAGATCAGCAGCAGCCCCCAGCCGAAGCCGAACAGCGCGCCACCCAGCAGCGTCAGCAGTGCTGCACCGGGCAGTGAAAGCGCCGCCATCGCCACGTAGACGACGAAGAAGGTGCCCGCGACCTTGTACGGTGATTCCGCGAACAACGCCTGGAATTCGGACTGGCTGGCCTTGAGGCTCTGCAGAGTGAAGTAATCCTGTGCCCCGCTGGCAAAGAAGACCACGATGGCAGCGACGATGGCGCCCAGAAGCAGTAACTTGCGTTTATTCACTGGCGATTTCCTTTTCGATTCCTGCCGTCATGGGCATGTCATTGGGATGTACCGTGTCCTTACGAGGCATGTCGCTGACTGGATGCACTGATTCGCGTAGCGGAGTGAATGGCAGTGGCTTGATCACGACAACGGTAACGTTTCATTCTGCATGTTCGCATCCATCCCACGTTTATTCGCGTAGAAACCTATACAGGCAGTGAGGACTCAACAGCGCCAGTCACCTCACGGCTCACCGAGACATGGAGATTTCCGTGTACTCATCTCGAAGGAATGACGCCTTTCCCGGAGACACCATGACCCGATACACGCGAATCCCCTTCCCTGCGATCAGACGTCTCACGCCACTGGCAAGCCTCCTCGGCGGCCTGCTGCTTGTCGGCCACGCCCATGCCTTCGACCCGCAGACAGCGCCCAAGGGCGTCGCCGAGGGTGTCGCTCAGGGCCAGGAAGTCGCCATCTTCGCCGGTGGCTGCTTCTGGTGCATGGAAGGCCCCTTCGACAAGCTTGAGGGTGTGATCTCGACCACCTCCGGCTATACCGCGGGCGAACAGGACAACCCGACCTACAAGCAGGTCTCCGCGGGCGGCACCGGGCATACCGAAGCGGTCAAGGTGGTCTACGAGCCGGAAAAGGTCAGCTACGACACCCTGCTGGAGGTCTTCTGGCACAACATCGACCCGGTCGCGGTGGACCGCCAGTTCTGTGATGCCGGCACCCAGTACCGCAGCGGCATCTATCCCCTCGATGAGGCCCAGCGTGACGCGGCAGAGGCCAGTCGCGATGCGCTGAAGGACAGATTCCCCGAAGGCATCGCCACCGAGATCGAGGCGGCAGGGCCCTGGTATGCGGCCGAGGACTACCATCAGGACTTCTACAAGAAGAACCCGGTGCGTTATCGCTTCTACCGCGCCGGCTGTGGCCGCGATGATCGTCTGGAAGAGATCTGGGGTGACGACGCGCCCGCGCACTGATCTCGCCCTCCAGGCCCTCTGAACGACAACGGCTCGCCATCTGGCGAGCCGTTTTCAGTTGCATGCTCTGATTTACGTGCCCTGCTCTCTATTCTGCGGTCTGCTCTGCTCTCTGATCTTCCATCAACCCTGCTCTCAGGCTCAATACTGCGTGGTGGCCCGGCGCCAGCACAGGATCGCCAGCGAGAAGGTCACCGCCAGCACCAGTACGCTGGCCATGACCACCCCGGGCCAGCCGGCAGCCTGCCAGAAGGGTTCCAGCCAGAAGCCGCCGAGACTCGCGCCCAGATAGTAGGCGGTCAGATACAGCGCACTGGCACTGGCCCGCGCGCCCTCGGCATTGCGCCCGACCCAGGCTGAAGCTGTGGCATGCGCGAGGAAGAAGCCGAAGGCATTCAGACTCAGGCCGATCAACATGCCGATCAGCGAGTGACTCAGCGTCAGCAGCGTGCCGAGCATCACGATGCCGGTGCCCAGCATCATGGTCAGTGCCTGACCGCGTCGCTGAGCGATCGCCAGCGCGGCCTCGCCGTCCTCAGCCGCACCTCCCGGTACCAGACGCCGTGCCAGCCGGCCAGACTGGGAGGCGCCGAAGGTGCCCGCCAGATAGGTCAGGAACAACAGCCCCAGCCATTGACTGCTGAGCGACCAGGGCGCCTCACTCAGCCGGAAGGTCATGTAGCTGTAGAGATTGACGAAGATGAAGAAATTCAGCCCACCGAGCAGGAACACCGGCCACAGACGAGGATTGCGCAGATGGCGACCCAGACCTGCCAGCATGCTGCTCAGCTTGAGCGGCTGGGCGACGAAGCGTCTCTGGCGCGGCAGCAGCTGCCATAACGCCCCCAGCACCAGCAGGCTGACGCCG
>CETM01013789.1_pt1 | contig 71601 bp, 40 predicted proteins | sample 361451 | NCBI WGS metagenome assembly CETM01 (sample SAMEA2622690, study PRJEB7988) | marine metagenome | isolation source: saline water (ENVO:00002010), including
TTGAACGACATGCCTCGGACAGCACTTGCAGATGTAGAAGCTGCCAAAATCTTTGATCCATTTTCTAACTCCATGCTACCTTTGTTGTACACAACAATACCCTGTTGTAGCCACAAAGGTAATTGTTCATATGCTAATTGCAATCTTCCAAGCAAGTCCCTAGCAGTGGATAACTTGTTTGCAAGAATACCAATATTAACATTATCATTAAACAAAGCATAATGAAGAAGATAAGACACACACGTAGTGGACTTACCAGTCTGTCGAGGTAACTTTGCTATATTGAATCTATTGTTATGAAATTTTTCAATCAGTTCTTCCTGAAAATCCCACATTGAAAATGGAACTATACCTTCATCAAGAGATATGATCTTGATATAGTTCCTAGTGAAATAGATAGGATCATCCTTGCACTTAAGATACTCCTCAATTTGTTCTTGAGTGAATTGTATCTCAGTACCAACCTTTTTAAGATTGGGGTTACCTAAGTAAAAATCTGATTGATCTGCCATACTAATGGGTCGCTAGCCACTCCTCCGCTTCCTGCTTGGTATTAAAGAAATGAAGGTGTCTGTTTAATTGTAGAGTATATTGATGATCAACTTGATCATACCCTATGATACCTTCATAGTCGATCCAATCAGGATCAAGACGATCTTCTGGAACTGTTGTCATGGCTCGGGACCTCCGATTTCTTGAGCTCATATTCTAGCATAGATCTAAGCAATTTGGATCTAGTAGAATCCCCGAATGCTTCGAGGACTTGTAGTTCAGATTGTAATTCGGCAATTCGCTTATCCATTATATAGGTCCGTATGTTATTTTTTCTTGTTGTGTTGAGCCCACGCAAATGCGTATGCTTTGTCTTTTCCGACTTTCTTTTTTAAAGATTTAACTTGTTTCTCTCTTCCAGGAGGTGCATCCTCTCCGAAGATACCACCAACTGCAGGTGGTAAAGATTGTTTACTACTATCAGCTGACCAATGACCATCTGAAATATTTGGTTTAAGAGGTTTCTTACCTCCACCTTTCTTTTTCCAGTTAGATGACTTTTTTGTTTTTGCTGCTAAACCTGCAGAACCCCCATCAGTCTTTGCTGCTAAACCTCCTCCACCACCAGAGATTGATGCTAAAGATTCATTAGTCATGAATACAGTTCCATCAGTAGGATCTGATTCATGATATTTAATAACCCTACTACCAGGATAGACACTCTGTGCTATCTTCTGTGCTTGAGGTCTTTGAAGTTTTTGTAACTTACTTCTAAACACAGTGATATCATATTCTCTACCTCGCCATACGAGGGTGAGAACGTAGTACCTCCCGTACATTGTAGGGATGCGTGATGCCATTATGCGGATATAGCGTTGCAGTCTTTATCATGACGCTGATACGCAGCAGGAGTTCTAGCAGTGTTGTTAGTATTCCTTGCCTGATATGTACCAGGTGTTCTCGCAGTATTGTCAGTATTACGAGCTTGATAATCTGCATTCCAATTCTTGAAGGTCTTGGTAGACCATCCTTCATTACCACTGAACCAATTGACAGTTGTACTGCCTGGTTGTGGACTTACGGGATCACAGTTTTCGTCGTTTCTTTGATATGCCATGTGACTATTTATCGTTTTCCTTAGATACCTTTTTCAGCATCTTTTGAAGATCAGCAGTACTACCAACAAACAATGAATTGTTAGTTACTACCTTCTTAGCACTCTCTTCCTTGACAGCTTTCTTGTCTTTTTGTAGTGCCATTAATTTGTCAGCTACATCTCCGACGTGCTTGATGAGTTGTCCAGCAACTTCATATGCTCTAGGGTGATCAGAAGACATAGCCAAATCAAGAGCACCGTTGACAGCTTCTTGTCCCTTATCCACCAATAAGTAAAGGTTTCCTCGTGCATACTCATAATCATCCTGTACTTGATCTTGTCCATCAACTTTTTTGAGTTGATCTTTTCTTGTGCTACACCCACCTTCAGGTGTAGTACTAACTTCAGTTGCAACTGCTTCTACAGTTTCAAATGCTTCATCCAATCCAGAAGTATCATCTTCGATTCTATCTTCTGCTGTTTTTTTCTTTGCCCAATTACTCATAATATGCTATGGTTTCTCCAAATCCAAAATCATCATCACTTGTTAACAGTGCATCATCAGCAGCATCAATTAGATCAACCTTAGTACCAGATGCTGCAGCTGCAGCAGTGGTTCCATTCTGTGCTCTACGTACAGATAATTTGTTTGGTGATGTCTTACTCTTGACATAGAATACTTCATTGCCAATCTCAATATAGGATTGAGTAGGAATGTTGCTGTAGTCTTGAACTTCTATAACAAGATTTCTTGCGGTAATTGCACCTGCAAGTTCTGTAGTACCATCCTGGTCTTTGTCTGTCTTTGCTTTTGGTACAACCTGATAAGCAATCTGCCTTGTCTTGGAAAGATCGACATCCAAAGTAGTATCGATTTTTGCTTTCTTGATAGGACCAGCAGTTCCAACAGGTCCAAAGATGTAAGACTTGACTGTAAACTGCATAGTGATTAAGGTTATCTTCTTGTCATCAAAAGAACCTTCGTAATCATCACTATAGTTAATGCTATTTAATATGATAGGAATATCTCTATACTCATTCATGTCCTCAACCAACTTAATAGTCATCTGATATGATGGTTGAAACACTGGAACAATCTGTTCAGTTATTTCTAATGCTTCATCATTAGTCTTAGATATAATATTCAATTCAAAATCTATATTATATGGAACAGGAGTGAACTGTTTCTTTACAGCATCCTTAGTATTTGCCTTTAGTGTTAAAGTTGTAGGAGCAAGTTTCCTACCAGCATCATATGAGATACCTGTCATTTCAAATGACAAACGAGGAACAGTGATAGCAACCTTCTGGTTGAGATCTGCCTGTTGTTCTAGTCTTGCTAAAAATTTCTGTCGAGGACCATAAGCAAGAGGTACCTTCATTCTGCTATAAACAGAACCATCACTCTTTTCTTTACGGACTTCTATATTATTGAATAGTGTACCAAATCCTATGACGCACTTTCTAATAATCTTATTGTATGTGTATGCACCTAACATTACAAGTTACCTGCTAATCCAAATGGGTTTGTTTCAGTGAAGTCTAATATATCATCACCAGCTGTCTCAAAAGTAACAGCTTCAGAATATTTAGGATCTGCTGTTGCCATTTCGTCTCTACTATCTAGCACAATTGTAGCACCAGAATCTGAACCCATGATCGTTTCACCTATAACAAAGGTAGCGGTTGGCGACTTCAATTTAATCCAACCCTCCTGTGCTTCCCACTCAACTATCTGAGCAGTTGCACCAGTAGTACCACCAGTAACTGTTTCTGGAACTTGGAATGTACCTGTTAAACCAGTAGGTGCTGCAGAGAATGTAGCAGTTGCAGACGTATAAGAACTACCAGCATTTGTAATATCCACTAACTTAACACTCTTATATCCAGACCCACCATTAACTATATTAAGAGCAGTTAAAACTCCACCAGTAAATGTAGGTGTTATGACTGCAGGAACAGCACCACCATCAGGGGAACTAACTACTAAAGTAGTTCTATCCTCATCATATCCAGAACCACCATTAACAATCTGAACAGATCTAATCTGACCTTCTTTAACAGTACCTCGAATCTCAGCTTGGGTAGTTGGTGTTCCACCACTAAGTGTTATATTACATAGGTATGCTGTTGCTGTTGCATCAATACCATCTCCAGAAATAGTAACAGTGGGAACTTCGTTATACTTAGATCCATTATCACTGATATAGATATTCTCTATAGTATTGGTGCTGCTAATAACTGGAGTACCAGTAGCAGTAATACCATTTGTAGGAAGATAGAAATGCTTGACTGTGTACCCGTAATCGACGAGATCCTCATCACTCTCGAATAGATCACCTTGCTCATCACTGTACTCAAATAATTCTGCCTTAAGTTTATAAATGTATCCTTTACCTAACTGATAAAATGGTTCTTCATGCTCTACAAATTTTATCTCAAAGTAATTACTTGTTAGTGGTAGGTATATTAAATCTCCTTCTTGTGGTCTCTCTGGTGCTTGGTAGTCTTTATCTAATAAAAGAAACTGAGAAATAAGATCAGTAAATCTTTGCTGAGATATAACCATTGTTATCTCATCAGTCTGTGCCACACCAAACTTAGTTAATAGATCTCCACCACCTTGGAATCCATCATAGTTTTCCATGTATGCTTCAATAATATATGCATCATTAAACTCACCAATTACTTCCTCATTAAACACACCATCCTTTTCCATAATCTCTCTAGGACAGTAAAGGATATCCATCCCATACATCTTAAGAAATTCTTCTGTAAGATCTTGCTGTAAGAACTGTTCGTTCCTAGTACCGTGAGTAAAATAAGTAGTTCTTGCCATTATCCAATCATGTCAAGTGGTGGTGTTTCGTAACTACGGATCATTTCATCCTCAAGTTTCTCAATTGCTTGCTTACCTTCATTATAAATGAACTCACCATTCATAGTAATTCCACCTGGTAATTGTGCTCCTTGGAATTTAATTAAATTTGATCCCCACTGCCTTTTAACTAATGCAGTAACATATCTCTTCATCCAAAGATCATTATATACAGCAGCTGTACTGCTAGGATCTATTGCACGATAGACTTCAAGAATCAAGTAATCATTCTCTTTGACATCAGTTTTAAAGTCAAGATCCAAATAAAGTCTATCTCCTCTCATCTGGAATCTAGTTTGCTTCTGTCCTTCCAGCAAGAAGTATATATCTTCCAACCTACGGTTAACCATTTCGTAAGTAAGAATTTCTGTATTAGTTAAATCCCAAAGATCATTTAATCTCCACTGATACCTAACATCAAACAAGTTTGTGACATTCTTAGATACAAAATCAAATACTTTTATAACACTAGTGACATGCTCAGGAACTTTAATATAATTATTTTGCTCTTCCCAATTAACTGATATTGCTGATGAAGTTGCAGCAGCTACTGCTGTAGTTGAATCAGTAGTCATGTCATCAATCATGGCTTGACTAAACTTCACCTTCAAGTGAGTTCTAATATAACCGTCCATGTGACGTTCATTATAAAACTGGATAGCATCATCCACTAGATCATCTATCTGATCATCTTCAATATTAATTTCTAATACAGGAGCACCGTTTTGACGTAAAGCGTAGTCAATCAGTCCCTGCCTTGTGGAAGGAGAAGCCATGTCTTAAGTTGGGTTAACGTTGAATCTAATTCTCACTAGATATGTAGTATTTGCATCAAGATTAACATTACCAGGTAGTGTGTATGCTACTTTGTTGGTTGAGTTACCAAGAGATTGATGTAGTATAGTTGTAAACTGTGGGTTGTTTACAGGTACTTCTACGTTAGGAGCAAATTGCCAGTCACTAGATGTATGCTGATATCCAGTCTTCATTGCAATAGGATCAACATTAATCGTTGGATTAAATGCTGGTGTTATTACTTGAATGTCTGGTTGATCAACAATTGGAGTTGAGAAATTAGCAGCAGAAGTATATGCACTCTCTAATCCATTATTATCTCTGAATTTAACCTGAACAAAGTATGCTGTATCAAAATCTAAAATTGATACAGGAACAGTAAAGGTTGTTAAGTTACCTGTGTCACCCTGAGCAAACGTTCCACTTGTATCATATACAGTGACGTTATCACTAGTTCTTCTTATCCTCCAGAATGTAGAATAATGAGTTGACCCTGCATACTCTTGAATGAAAGCAGAAGTAGTAATAACTGGTTGTCTTGAAAGTGTCTTAGTAGTATCAGCATCAACGGTTGGAGTTACAGATACTGGTCCAGATACAAACTCAGATTCATTAACAGTAAGAACTACTGCATCAGAAGTTACTGTAGTTGCCTCAGCATTAGATAGAACAACTCTGAACTGTTCAGATGGATTTGTTGGGAATACAGTTGCTGGTGATGTATAACTAGAAGCATTAGCTCCATTGATATTAGACCATGATCCACCAGAGTTAACTGAGTTCTGCCACTGATATGAAATTACATCACTTGTAATTGCAGCAGTAATACTAAAGGTTGCGGTCTGTCCTTCAATAACAGATGTATTAACTGGTTGCTGACTAATAGAAATAACCCTTAGAACAGTTAATAAACCATGATCTGAAGTTATGTCTGCAGCAGATCCAACAAGAGAAACTACACAACGATAACGATCTTCATCATCATCGGCATGTACTAATGTTGGTGTTGTATATGTATTGTTAGTTGCACCACCTACAGACGCATAGTTTGAACCATTATCATCAGATCTTTCCCACTGATATGTTGGTGTTCCACTACTTGATGTTGTAGCAACAGAGAATACTGCAGTTGCCCCTTCATTTGCAGTTGGGTTGGAAGGTTGTGCTGTAATAGAGAATGTTCTTTGTACAGTTAAAGTTGCATTATCTGTATACGCAGAAACAGATGCTCCAGTAGCATCTAACTTACAACGATATAAATCTTGGTTATCATCAGCATATGTTAATGCAGCAGTTGTGTATGATGCAGATGTTGCTGAACCAATATCACTCCAGTTAGCTCCAGCATCATCTGATTTTTGCCACTGATATGTTACTGAAGGTTCGTGATGTGATTGACCTTCAAATCCTCCACCTCCTCCTCCAGAAGGAGTTGTAAAGGTTTCTGTATCAAATGATGAACTAGCAGCATTACCACCAAAAGGTTGCATAGTAACATCACCCAAGCAAGTGAACGTTGCAGTAGCATTTTCATTGACTGTAGCATCAGATGGATGAGTTGAAACAACTACAGTTACAGTTTCTACTTGTAATGTAGCAGCATTACTAGGTATGGTTGTTGCACCTGGACATGCAAGTAAACAACGGTATTGATTCTCGTCGTATGTTGTAGTTAATGTAGGTGTCGTATATGTTGCTGTTGTACCTCCAGATCCTTCAGTAACATCAGACCATGAAGCACCATCAGTAATAGAAACTTGCCACTGGTATGTTATATCTCCTGCATCACTATCAGATGTAGTTGCAGCTACACCAAATTGTTCTGTACCACCAACTGCACCAGTAGTATTTGTTGGTTGTGCAGTAATACTAATTGTTCTTGTTACTAGACTTCTAGCAACAGAAGAAGTTACGTTTGCTGCACCAGCAGCAGATAAAATACAACGATAATAGTCTCCATAGCTATCATCGTAGGTTGTAGATCCTGTACTATATGTTGTTGAGGTAGCTCCACCTATAGGACTATAACTTACCCCGTCGCCATTCTCTGATTTCTCCCACTGATATGTGATAGCAGCAGAATCAAGAGTACTAGCAGCAACAGTAAATGATGCAGCTGCAGGTGCAACTGGAGCTGAATCTACTGGTTGATTACTTATAGTAATAGTACGGAATACTGTTAGGGTAGCAGCAGTAGTATATGCAGGGACTACAGCAGTAGTTGTATCTAACTTACAACGATACTGATAAGTGTTCTTGGCAAAATCATCATCTACTGTTAAGGTATTTGTTGTTGCTCCACTATATCCACCACCATTAGAAACATCAGACCAACCTACACCACCATTACTTGAGAACTGCCATTGGAATGTAATGGTAGATCCATCAGAACTAATACCCGAAACAGGACCAAACGTAGCAGTACCTCCAGATCCAGCTTCAACTGAAGTATCAGATGGGTGTTGTGTGATTGTAACTAGAACACCAGTTCCTGTTGTAGTAAAGCTATAAGATTGAGCATTACCAGTAATGTTCTCAGTTACAGTAAAGTTAAATGTGGTATCAATATAATCTGAAGTTACAGTACCACTTAAAGCACCTGTTGTTGTACTTAATGCAAGACCAGATGCTCCAATACTATCTCCACTAAGACTATATGATTCTGCAGTTGGTTCACTAGCAAATGTAGTTCCCGCTAATCCAAGATCTATATTAACACTTGCACCATTAGCAAATGGAGTTCCACTTACTGCACCTGAAGATGCTTGCCATGTTACATTAGTATCAATGTATGGGAAGAATATGCCACGCTTCGTTGTGAGAGGAGATGTATTAGCATCATACTTAAAGTCAACACCACTATCTACTGGGAAATATATGACATTAGTATAAGTTCCTGTACCAGCAGCTTCTTGTACATCAGTTTGAGATCTTAAAGTTGTTTCTGTTAGAATAACTCCATCTGTACCTTCATGATATTTTTCCTCTGGATTTATCAGAGCAAGATAGTTATTTGATCCACCACCAGTTGTACCAGCATTAGCAACACTTTGAGCCTGAATAGTAATAGTATTATTAACAGCACTCTCTGCCTGAATATTCAACCATCCAGATTGAGATAGTAAAGCAAGATCAATACCACCAACAGTTAATGCTCCAGTTGATCCTGTGGTTCTTAATTGAACTTTCTTACCAACATTACCAATGAAATGTGCTGCATCAGCAGGGTCAAATGAAACCACAACATAATCAGAACCATTTGAAGTTTCAAATGGATCAGCTGGAAGCTTCTTATCTATTATACTATTGACTGGATAATTACCATGAGCACCCTTAGTAATATCACCATTGCTAGCTGATACAGTTCTACAGAATTCTTTTGCCTGACCTGCTATATTATTTGTATTAAGAGTGAAACCATTCTTACTACACCATGCTGCCATGATGCCCGAAACTATTGGACATGAGAATGATGTACCATTTATAGTACTGTAATTTGCTGTACTTGTATATGGTGTGTTAGCAGTCCAGTCATATGTTGGAGTTAATATTCTAGCACCAGGAGCAACAGTAGTTACACCCGAACCATAGTTTGAGAAGTCTGCCCATCTATCATTATACTCTGTAGCACCAACACAAATCTTTTTCTGATCAGTATCTACATTATTAATACCACCTGTGGCATTATCTGAATAACCAGCAGTTCTTGATCCAGCAATAGCTTTGGTTTGCATTGGTCCTGCAAAGACATCACTACTATTCTTGAAACCATTACCTGCAGATCGACATACAATTATACTATGGTTATCTGAAATAGTTCCTTCAATATCATCTAGTATTTCCTCATCAGTACCACTATCATCACCAGCATCATTTAGTTCCACATAAGGATAATTTTCATTAGGTATAGTAGGACCAAATGAAGCATTGATAATTGCAGGTCTAGTGTTACCTTTATAGTCAGCATGACCAGAATCATTATGATCAATAACTGCCTGATAAGCACTTAAGATAGCAGTGAATGATCCAGAATTACTAGAACTAAATGCTTTAGCTGCATATATTTTTGCATTCTTAGCAACACCTGCACTTCTACCAGCAGCTAGAATAGCACAATAAGTTCCGTGACCATTATCATCTTCATTATTAGTTCCATAAGAACCAGCATAATTAGTCATCTGGAACACTCGATAGTTCTGTTGCTCAGAAGCACCGTTCAGATCTGATACAAAATCAGGATCATAAAGTTCTGGATGTAAAGCAGCGTTGTTACCAGTTGGTCTACTTGCTCCACGAACACCAGTATCAATTACATATATGTCAACACCATCACCTGTTTGAGTGTAACTATATTCTCCGTTTAAATATTGACGTTCTTGTTTTGTGATTCTATCTAAATGCCAGAAATCATGTACATTGACAGTACCATATCTACTGACAGGAGAATATGCATACCTACCCATATTAGTATGAGCAGTGCAATAGAAGAATAAAACTGAAGGAGTTGAAGCACTTACAGATAAAACTGTAGTACCATCTGTACCTGGTGAACCAGTAGTACTTACTCCTGTTGTAAACTCTGTACCATTAGTAGTATGAGTTCCATCTGGTGTTATAGAAAATCTAAATGGATGACCAGCGTTTGAAGCGTCTGACTGATCAAATGTATATGTACCACCCTGAACAAAACCAGTTTGGTTTGAATATGTTGAATAAGTTCCACTAGGACTACTAGCAAATACAAAGAGATCATTACCACCGAAGTTTTGTACCTTCACATAAATGGTACCTGCACCAGTGGTGGTTAAATTTCTAGTATTACTTGTTGTTGAAGTCTCAGCAGAAGTATTAATATCTAATGAATCTGAATTATCTACAGTTAAAGTAGCACCTGTTTCAACAGGATCTATAGAAAACTTATCATCAGCATCCCAAGTACACTTCTTGACTGGTCCCAAAGCATTTAATTTATCAAGCAAACCGCTTGTATACTTATCTGGACAATCAAAAGTTATGATTGCAAAACTTCTAAATGATTCTACAAAGGTGAGATAACCGTATAATTTGAGAATTGCTGCAGCAGCGGAATCCAAACTATAATTATCAGATACCCTAACGACTACCCTCTTCATTCTAACTGGCACTATTATCCTTCAGTTGTATTTATACTGAAAAAATTGGATAGTCTTTTTTCCATTTCATAGAAGAATTCATCATCCCATAGGAAATTAGCAATAATTCTCATAGACTTATTCCTAGTCTTTGTTAGAACTATTCCTGATTCTTGTAATTCCTCTTGACTTAAATCCCTATGTACATCTAAAGAAAGTAATAAACCACTAAGTCTATACCCTGTAATATAATTTTTATTCAATAAACTTTCAGAAACAGATCTGAGTTTATCTTCTATACCCTGACATTTACTAAACAAATTCTCACGTACGATAATATTATTAACTGTATTCATAGCAGATATACCTGTCATGGTAGGTTGCCAAGTATGTCCCCAAGTCCAATCCTTTTTCTTTATTACATCCCCAACCTTCTTATTAGCAACCGCACAACCAAGAGGTGTGTATCCAGCAGTTAAAGATTTACCCAATGCAGATATATCAGGTTGTACTCCATACCTCTTATATCCATGGTAATCTCCACCCTTACCCCAACATACTGCACAATCATCACTCATCATAAGGATATCATTTTCATCACATATATGACGAATCATTCTCCACCAAGATTTTGACCATGGAATACCACCATTAATCCATGGTAAAGTTTCCATAACTATACATCCAATCTTTCTTCCACAACAATTATATGACTTAATAACAAGATCCAAATACTTAAGTGCTTTCTCCTCAGACCTTACCTGATCCTTTTCATCTTTCCATATAGGAGTTGGCACCTTCTTAAGTCTCTTATTTACACTATCAACCTCACTCATATCTCTAGTAAGAAATGTTGTTCCATGATAGCTTGGTGTAAAGGTAACAATATAGTTACTTTGATTACCCCAATATTGATCATTCATTTTAATTGCAGCTTCAACTGCAGATGATCCAGATATAGCCCAAGACAAAACATCCCAGTTGCCAGTAGAGCAAACTAGGTCTGTCATCTTTATACACAATTCAGAAGTCTCTCCTCGATTACCTCTGATAAAATTAACTTCAGGTGCCAAAGCACCCATTACTTCTTTATTACCGTATCCTAATATATACGCGGAATTACCAGACTGAAGATCTATCAGTCTAGTTCCATCAGAATATTCTATCCAATATCTATCTGTCTTAGTTACAACTTTATCTAAGGGTTCTTTACTCCAAGCCCTAAGTTCATAACCCATCTGGTAAATATTTCTTAAGTTCTCCCTCAGTAGGTGCAGCAGTCATTCTCTCAACTGGCTTACTGAATTTTAAATCATGTGCTGAATCAAATTGGAACTTAGTTCTTAAATGAGTTCTATCTCGTTCTACAATAAGATGATAGTAATGCCCATAAACATTTTCACTAAATCCAATTGCTATAATTGGTCGGGTATCATAAACATCCCCGACCTTCCATGGACAAGTTTCCTCAGTTCCATCAAAAGGAATATAGAACTGAGTTGATTCTACGTGTTCTTTTTGTCGAGCTGCACTACTCTTTACTATCATCTGTCTCTGGTTCTTTCTGTGTTAATTGAAGTGCTTCAATAGCTCCTTCCAATCTCAACACCTGTTCGTTACGGGATTTGAGTTGCTTTTCAAGTTCCACTACAGTTGCTTTCTGCTCTTTCAATTGATTGGTGAACTCTCCCACCATCTTTTCAATATCCATGTTTTAAAATTATAAGTGTATTATTTATTATAGCACAATTACTCCAGATCGGGCAACGCTACACCATTCATAACCAATGCTGGATCTTCAGTTACAACTTCTTTCCTATAGTTTGTTGCCACTTGAGCTGTCATATACTTTAACTTGTGAGAATCAATAGCTGGCAAATTCAATGCTGTTATATTGGCTTCATAAGTATCAAGATCAATAACTCCTAGTTTTAAGTTCTTTACATTGTCATAACATGCAGTTGCATCACTTATCAACTGTGTGTCAGTAGCACCTGATTCTAGTGTAGAAATAATTCCTGCCTGTGCATCTTTCTTCACCTTCAAGATATACTGAGCATAAGTATGCCACTTCTCTCTTCTTGGTTTCAGCCTAGGTAAAGAAGTTTTTCCTTCCAATCTAAGACCTTTAATATAATCCTCTTCTGCTGTTGTCAGAGTTAAGGAACTATCACTACGCATCTGTAGGATGAGTAGATATTCTGTAGCAGATAAATTCATTGTACCCAGATCTCCGCACGCATGGTTCTATTTACACCAGTGGTTCCTTGACAACAGTAGATATGATCTCCTGCAGAGGAGTCTGTTCTACGATGACCTATACCACCACAAACATCATTGGAACTTTCTCCACCTTCGTTGTTCCAACCAAATCCCCAACGCATAGCATTGTTACTTGATCCAGTATAGTTAAATCCATACCATTGGAATCCATTCTGGTTTGTGAATCCAGATCCAACGTACATACTTTCTCCGCGTGGGTTACTTGATATACGATAGTTACTCTGGAATCTTTGTAAGCATGTCTGTCCTATACCACCTTGCTTCCAAGTCCAACCATTATAACCAACTGATGATTGACCACCATTGTTTATATCAGGGAAAACTGCACCGAGTGTTTGTGCAACAAAATAATTGAATACATGGTTCTTATGATCACCATCGTTTCTATTCAACTGAGATGTTTCATTATATGTGTTTGTAGCTGTCCAATAGTTAGTATCATAATGGAAGGTGCTTCCTCTAGTACACTTCCATGCTAACATCCAACCACCACCACCTAAGTGGTTTACATCCATCATACAATATACTTGCTTCGCACCTACACTAGGTAATAAGATCCAGTATACACCATCTGTAGCTTGTGGATTAACTTGTAATATTGATGATGCACTTGTGGCCGCTTTTTCTGCAGAAGAACCATCTGGTTCTGATCCACCACCGATGTTCATCCACTCAGATCCATTCCAAGTTTGTAGTTTCTCAGAAGTACTATTATAAATCGTTGCACCAACGTCCAAACCACTTGTGGGTCTACCGCCTTCTGAATAACTAGGAAAGTTTAAATGTGCGGAGGCATCTACGGTACTGGAATTGAGAGTGCTACAGTTAAGAGTTCCCATTATTTCCTATGATAAGTCCTAATCTATTTAGACAGGACTAAAACGTATAAACCGTTCCACCACATTTTATCATCCTCTTGATCATTGAGAAGTTCCCTTTCATATAAAATATTTAACTTTTGCTTCTCAACCCAACCTTTAGTGATAGCAACATTCTGTTCTACATTTGCATCATCAACTACTAAAGTAAAAACATTTTCAGTAAACCCTAGCATATTGTTAAAAAATTCTATCATTTTATGCTCGGCATTATCCCCATCATAAAAGATTATATTAACATCCTCTTTAAAATCTTTCTTACCTAACTGGGATGAATCACCATTGAGAACTTGTATATCAAAATCTAAGGTGTCTGTAGTTACATTCGTCTGTAAATTTTTGACAAAAGTAGTAACACTAACGTCTTCTAATGGTAAAGTAATATCCTTTCTAGCTGGTTGTAAATTTGGTTCTGACCAATTATCATTTGCATATGCTGCAACCATATCATTATTCTGAATAGCAGCACAGAATGTAGATCCAGCAAACACACCCACCTCAAGATAGACCGCACCTTCCTGGGAGCAGAGATTATTTAAGAAATGTCTTACTCTAGCTGACGATAATCCAGGTACATTATAATACGCATCAGGATCTTTAGGATCATAAGCCTTATGATTTGATAGGTACTTACCAGAATTAATAAATGCTTCTATACAAGTTTCTACTTGTGGATGTACAATCAGATCAGCTTTCTTCATATGAGATTCTACTACTTTCTCACAGTAGTTACAATCCCAACAATCAAACTTACATGTTTTTATTTTCTGCCTCCACATCCTAACAGGAGAATCTTTTATTTCCAATTGAGCATTATATTTAATATACTCTGGAAACATATATTCTTCTTTAGCTGCCCATCTTTTGATGAGATCCATACTCTCTTGAAGTCTCATCATACTTTCCCTACCATGTAGTTTAAAAGTATCAATACCCAACTCAAGAAATTCTAACCAGTCATCTCTCCATGGTGGAAGATTTGCTGCTTTTAAATCATACTCTGGATGTTGTACATCCCAAGTAGAACATGATACTCTACTAATAGGACTAGCAAAGAATATAGGATCCTTTGGTCCTCTTGTACTATTATATTGATAATGCTCTGGCATGATAGGACAACCACCCCAACATGTTTCATTGACTAGCATTGATAACATGACAGGTTTACCTAAGAACTTACAGTAATCCTTTGCCTTCTGAATACGAATTAATTGATCACGATCTCTCATGAGATCCCGATCAAGATTTATATAATGAAATCCAGCCTCTGCTAATGCTACTATCTCATTGGGTCTTGTAACCTCTCTAAGAATAGTATTCTTAATAAACAGATCTGGAAATGCTTGTTGAATCTGACCAGTAGATACCCATGATGTATGTGGTAGTGTTACCACTCTAACACCAGCATTATAAATGGGAGCAAAATTTTCAATCCAAAGATCTAAATTCTTTTGATCTGGTCTCACCCATATATTATTAAATGTAGCTGATAATGGGATATTAGATTTATTTGAAATATAACATGCAGATTGTATTAAAGCTTGATTCTCAGCAAAACAATCCCCCATAGCATCCTGATCGAATGGAGGGATTCTGCAAGTGAAATATAGATCTAATATGTATTCTTTATATTCTTCTAAGAACGGAAGAAATGTATTGACTACAAAGTGCTCACTCAGCTTCGGGTTTATCGGTAGACTGAAGACTCTTTTGTTCATTACTATGTTCCGCTGTCAGTTGATTGAATAATTCTAAGTTGAGGTTATCTTCAATGTTATCGAAGGTTGGGAACCTAGGTGGTTCTCCATCTGTTAACATCTTATCAATTTGAGGTTTCATACTATTCTGAACCTTAGCAATACCTGCATTAAGCATTCCTGAATATTGCATTGCTATACTGACAGCATAGATCTGATCCTCCTCTCTCATCATAGCAATAGAATCCATATTACCAATACCTATTCTACCATTAGCATATATGTCAATAGCAGCCTGTTTACCCATACGAGCAATCCAGTATTTTCTTTCTTCCTCTTCAGTATAGTCAGCAGCTTCTCCCATCTCTTCAATGGACTTAAAATTCTTACGAACATAATTCATAAAAGGTTCCAGTTCATGATCATACTGACGTATGCTCACATCAAACTTACCTAAGTCTAATTTATATTCAGCAATATCTAATTCGATGAGCTCCCTTTCAAAAGGATCATCTTCTTTTTCTAATTTCTCTTCGAGTTGACGTATCTTTACAGTCTTTCTCTTTCTATCTAATTTTACTTTCTTCCTTTCATGGTTCCTACTTTCAATCTCAATTAGAGCTTGACGTAGTTGACGAAAATCAGTGACATGTGAATTGATAACAAAATTTTTAATTTGCTCTCCAGTCATGCCATAGTGCATAGAGGTTTCTACCCAATCCTCTATATTCTGGGCGGTAATCTCAGTCATAGTATAAAATAATTAAACTTTTAATCCAGGCTCCACGTTGTCTACGGTTTGTACTCCATTGAGACCCTCATGAGTCTGACCAAGTTCCTCTGCTTGTTTGTAAGGTACTGGCATACCCATGTACTTTTGATAAAGTACGTTTAGTTCTTTTATTGTAGCACAAGATTTGAATTCTTGCTTGATCTTCAGCATATCTGCGTAAAGAGCTACTACTTTTTCTTTGAAATCTGCTTGACCTGCTTTAATTGCAGCAGCGACTTCTTCTTTTGTTGAACCTTTAACAGCTACAATACTATCTATAACAGGTGTTTCACCATCCAAATTGTTCGCTTCTCTGATCTGAGATTCCCAAAGAAACTGTTCAATCTTAGATTCTTCTGCCTTGAGTGTAAGAAACTTACGATCATATTGATCTTCAATAATAAGTTTTGCTGCTAACTTCATAAATGCTATGGCAGCATCAAATCTTTCTTGTGGTAGTTCAACTTTAGTTTTACCATCACCAACTTCTTCAAGTAAATACTCATCATCTTCAGATAAAGGGTCTTCATCTGTAACTTTAACTACAGCACGAATTTCTCCAAAGTGCTTGGTTCCCCACCTACCTAGATCTTCACTTATCTCTTCATATGATTTTGGTAAAGTATATAAATCTCTAACCCATTTTTCTTCTACGGAAAATACGCAGATACCAAACATATTCCAGATGATATTGGCTGTTGACAACCAATCAATATCATCACTTCTTCTTCCTATGAAGTACTTTAGTTTAATTTCTTCGCTCATGTTAGAATCCTGTGTATCCGTACATTAAGGTACCATATTCGGAACCAGCAGCAGATGCTGTTCCTGGAGGACCACTCCTATCCATTCGACTATCTCTTTGGAAACTATGACTTGCATAAGTGAAGAGATAACCATTGTTATTCTGGGAACCATCATACTGACCACAAATGAAACCATATTCATTTCCAGTATGGAATGTTTCCTCACCAGTAGTTATGCCATTTTTACTGACAGATGCTCTACGACCACCATTGTAAGAATCTCTTACATGCCAGTCACTAGAAGTACGATAACCACCACCAGTGTTCCAGTACCCAAAACCATTTCTACTTGAGAGTGTTTTGTTAGTACCGTCAGTTCCTGGTCCGTCTGTCCAACCATGGAATACTTCGGTAGAGAAGTTGAAACTTTGTTTACTACCAGTAGCAATCCAACCTACAGTAGCACCTTGTCCACCAGCAGGGTTGTTCTGTGTACCATTGGGATGGGTTGTACTAAACTGATTTGCAGCAGTTGCTAAATTATATTTCACCAAGTTGCTACTATTACCACCACCATGTACATATGCATAAGTAAAATCTTTCTTCATGCAGGTAGCTCTATGTTTTGTTCCTGCCATAGAGGTTGCTGCACCAGTATTGGTTTCTGTTACCATACTGATAGATGATACTAGGTCAGTAGTTGCGTTCCAACTATCTCCAGTACAGAATATGTAACTCTTAAATGCTGTGTTCCATGCAGAATCAATATAAGCACCTGACCATGTAGTTAAATCTCCTAAGTTAGTCTGGGTAAATGTTGAGTGTACAAGTCTATTAACGTTCTTGTAAGAGGTTCCTCCACGATATCCACACTGACTAAATCCTCTAGTTATATCAAATCCTGCTTTATATGCTGCCTGATTCGCACCTCCTGCAGTTCCTTCTCCACCTTCATCCCAATAAGCCTGACCACTACTACCACCAGATCTCAGAACAGCACCAATGTTAGTTACATCCTGAGTTGGTAGAGTTACAAATGGTTGTCCATTTTGTAATAAAGTACCAGTAAAATCTATATTTCCAGCAACAGATACATTACCAGTAAAAGAAGCACCACCCGTCGGAAAACTTACAGCTCCCGATTCGGCTCTATTTGTTACTTCATCAACTTTAATTCTAGATGCCATGTCGTTTCCGTATTAATGTAACCAAAGGGTCCAAGCGTTTGTATAACGATACTCACCATAAGCATCTGTTGTTCCCCAAATCACCTGACAAGGTGCTGAAGAACTTCCTCTCTCCGTACCAAAAGATAGAGGTCCAATATTTTGAGAGTGAGAGTTATTACCACTAGTCAAGTTACCTGGATCAATAATAAGCATATTGCTACTAAAGTTTCCAGATGTATTACCATCAAAAATAACAGCCCAATAACCACAACCATTGTTCTGGTATGGTGAATTATTTACAATACCACTAAAGTTCTGAGTAAATGCACAGAAGTCAGCAGTATGAAAACCACCAGAAACATAACTTGCTTGGTAATGAACTTTAGTCAATTTGGGTAAACTACATCTAATTGTAGATAGTGAGTTACCACCAGAGTGAGTTTGGTTTCTACCAATTCTATGGGTACCTTGTCCAATAGTATCATTATTAGTACTGGTATCTGAGTTACTATTCCAAGCAGGGATAATCGTACTTGGAGTTCCATATTCAGTATGTGCTATAGCAGAGTTATTTGCACCGAAGAATGCAGCATCATATTTAATCCACCCATTATCTCCAGTACCAAAACGATCAGTTGCATCATAATCAAATTCAAATGCTCCACTTCCAGGTATTGTTACCCATACAGTACCAGATGTTTGGTTACCTTGTTCGTATGCATCCTTACCAGAAAATGCAGGATTACTTGAAGACCCACCACGGTTTCCTCCACCGCAGTTTGCCCATCTATCTCCAGTCCAAACTTCCAAAGATGCTGTATCCGTGTTGAGAATCAACTCACCGACATAAGGGTTTGCTGGTCTACTACCTTGAGCATAATTTGGTAATCTATATCTTCCTGAAGTACAGTGCAATTCATGTCCTGCAGGAATTTCAATCTGATTATTATAAGTTGCAATTCCTTGCAAATTGTGTACTGATAATGTGCTCATAGTTTAAACAATCGTCCAGGATCCACCGTTATCTATAGTAACTGTGCTACCGTTATTTATAGTCAATGGCCCCGCGCTCATGCAGCAATCTCCATTAGCAACAGTGATGCTTTCTCCAACAGAATTTCTATTACGCTTGAATACCCCGTGAGAATCGATCCATTGCTTGTCGCCACCTGCTCTTAGAACTGTGCTCTTCTGTCCAGAAGATAGTCCTTCAGATGCATTAAGGTTTAATCCACTATCTCCAGTAACTTGTACTCTATATGTTGACTGAATAGAGTTGCCACCTGGTTCGTGGAAATGACATCTACCACCCTGATCCCATGATGCAAATGTTTGGTCACTATCATTTCTAAAGAAGAAGTCATCACCAGTCTTAATATAAGTATGACTATTATTAGCAAAGTAGAATCTTTGCTGACCACCATCATCTGATATCCAAGTGTTAACTACACCCTGTAGATAAGGTAGGTTAAGTGCACTATAACCATCAAGTAAGTCTGCATTCAGGTTAGTACATACAGTAGTAGAACTAACACTAAGTGGTGCAGTACCAGTAGCAACAGTAGACTTAAGTTGATTGTCAGTTTCAATAGCACCACCAACATTCAATCTTGAACCAGCTCCAGTACCAGCTGCCCTGTTAATAAACCATCTACCAGTAGCTTGATAGATCGCAAGGTTACAAGATCCAGTAGTAGCTTGAGCATTGATAGTTGCTGCAGCACCTGGATTTGCAAATCCTTTAAGAACAAAATATGATACGTTAGCATCATCTGCACCCATGACCCATGCATTATCATTATCTTTATCATCCCATGTAATAGAAGGAGATCCACCACTCGTACCAAGTAATATACGACCATCATTAGCAGCACCAGATTCAAAGGTTGCCCATGCAGCAAGACCATCTTGATCCTTAGTGACATGTAAAGGTGATCCAGGATTAGATTGTCCAACACCTAAACGTGCATTACGGAAGTATACACCATTGTATGATAAGTGAGTTCCATTCCAACCAAAGTCATTAGTGTCAGTACCAAAGCGGATGTAACCAACAGTACCACTGTTTCTACCCTTGATGGATAGAGAGTTAGTTGCTGCCTTACCTAGGTCAACACCATTAGCACCAGCAAGTTGTAAAACTCCAGTACCAGTGTTATTGAATGTACCTTGGTCACCAGTTAGATCGTTAACTGTAAGGTGTCCAGAAGCGTCTCTACGAGCGATTGTATTAGCATTTGCTGCAGTAGACTGAGTGAAACCATCTAAGTAATGAGCGTCTAGCTGTGAGGAACTACCATCGTTACCTGCGTGCCACACGGTGTTACCGTTGACGGTGATATCACCAGTATTAATTCTTAAAGTACCATTTCCGTTATTGGTATTACCACCAGAAATGTAGAACTGAACATCGTAATCAGGAGCTTGTCCCGAAGAACGGAAGTCAACTGTTGGAGTTGTAGAAACAGATCCCTTACCAATTTGTAGTTTAGCACCTGCAGCAGCATCACGTAATCCAATAACAGTAGTAGAACCGCTAGAGATTGGGTTGGATGATGTTACAGTCCACTTAGTACCTGGGTTAGGACCAACAACATATATGTTTGCGTTAGTATTATTACCAACAAATGCGATTGTACCTGTTACTAATGAATAAATCTCACCAGATGTATGAGTAAGTTCACTAACACCATTAGCATCAACTACGATAGAACCAATGTTGTTTGTTGCACCTACATCAGAGTAGATAGTGTAAGTACCACTTGGGTTAATGTTACCATTAGCACCAGTCCTACAATGGAAATCTGGAATGTATAATGTGTACTTCAGACCACTATCATTAAGATAGAAGTTCTCGAAGACCATCTTGTCTTGACCAAGAACTTCAGGTAAGAACATATCACCCATAGGTGTATTGATTCCACCCTTAGAATTACCGAAGTTATAACCTGACTGATACCATAGACCTTGTGATCCATCTAGTTTATCAGCATCTAGGCCACTCGCAGCACCATCATTAGCACCTGACCAAATCTTAGACCAGTTACCATATACAGTGTTACCTCCACTGTTACCTCTAATCCAAAGGTTATCATTATCAGTGTAACCGATTTGAATAGCAGCAGAACCTGTTGCTTCCCTTCTGTAGGTCATGATACCGTGTGTGGTACCACCGTCAGTTAAACCAGTTGCACTATTATTTCTTAATGCAGCAGAAATACCGTTTGCTGCCTGTGCAGGTGATGGGTTAGAAGTTAGAGATGCAGTCTCGTTGAATACTCTGTTTGCTGTGTCAGCAGTACCAGAGATAGAAATATTATATGTTGTATTTGCAAGACGTGCGGGATCAAGTGTACCAGCATTCAAACTACCAGCGTTCTGATAGAATGCACCGTGGTTACCATCCAGTTTATCAGCATTAAGTTCTGATCCTGGTCCTTGGTCAATAGTTACCTGACCATCATTATCAATTACGAAACCACCTTCTGATTGGTTACCAACTGCTTGGTTAGCAACATCCTTACGGAAACGGAATACACCGTAGTTACCATAGACAGTAGCGGCAGGAGTAAGGTTATCACCCTTCCTCATGTCAATTTCTATGTTACCATATACACGGTTAATAGTACCCTTAACAGCAGTTAAGATTGCTCCATTACCACCACCAAATTCTGCAGGTATTGTTATACTAAATCCAGCAGTATATCCTGTACCAGAGTCAGTTACAGTAGCAGATGTAATAACACCACTTGTAACTGTATAAGTTGCTCTTGCAACACCACTATCAGTAACACTTACGTTACCACCTTCTAATGGTAAGTTCTGATAAGTACCGTCTGTGTATGAAGTACCACCGTTAGTTATAGTGATGGTGTCAATATATGTACTGTCTGTGACAGATCCATCAATAACAATACAATCCTGAGTAGCAGGTCTAATTGCTTGTAATGCATACTCCCAAGAAGAATCACCACGTAAGAATGTGTAAGAGTTAGATACACCTCTACTTGCTAATCTCTCTGGGTCAATAGTACCAGCAACAATGTTAGAAGCATCAATGTTAGTTGATGTTAACTGTGTCCAGTTCGCTGCATTAGAAGCAGAAGTATTAATTACCCTTGTAAGGTCAACAATTCTCTTTCTAGCAAAGTTACCAGAAGTACTTGCTGAAGCAGCAGAAGTTACTGTATACTGGTTAGCATTAATTAGAGAAATTGTATAGAAACCATCAGCACCCTGACCACTTGTAAAGTCTAAGAAAACAAGGGATGCGTTTGATAAGTTATGTCCAGTCTCATCAACTGTAATGGTAGTACCAGATTGAGAATAAGTACCAGTTCCTTCATTAGCACCAGCACCATCAAGGATAAAGTCACCAGCATCAAACTTGATATTGTTTGCAATGTTGATGTTAACTCTACCTTCAATTTGAGCAGCAAGAACTGCATTATTGTTAGTAGGTGAGTTAGGTGCAGTTACAGTTGGCTGTGAGTAGTATCCAGAACCAGGGTTGGTAATAGTAACCTTAGTTACGATACCACTTGTTACGTTAGCAGTAGCAGTTGCCTGTGTGCCAGATCCACCAGGTGCAGAAATTGTTAGTGCAAAGTCACCAGTATAATCCGCACCACCATCAGTGATAACGAAGTTATAAATTTGACCATCATTAAAGGACTGAACAGTACCACGAGCAGTAGTAGAACTACCAGTTAGGATAGCACCATTAGTGAATGAGTAATTACTATTCGGTGTGAATGCTAAGAACTGAGATTCTAAGTCATTCTCCAAGATATAGGAGATTGCAGTACCATCAGTTGTAAACGTATGAGTACCTGTACCCTGACCAGTAAGGTCAATAGCAGTACCATTTGTTGCGTTTGATGATGTAGAAGCAAGTTTAACAGTGTTGTCATCAACCTTGATAACAAAGTACTTGGTAGCAGTTGAAAGTCCACCAATCGCTGTTGTTCCCTCAGTATATGTTAATCCATCACCAGTATTTGCACCATGAGCTGTGATGGTAATCTCTTCAGTACCTGTATTAACTGAAGCAGGAGCAACGCTGAAGTCTACAGCAGTTGTCTCAATAGCAATGTCACCAGCATTTGCGTCTTCAATAGCAAGTCTTTCTACCTGAGATGTAACAGAAGTAATATTGAAAGGACGTAAAGCAGGTATCTGATCAATGTTAATCTTACCTGAAGACGTTAACTGAACCAGTGCAGATGGAACTGCGTTTGTTGAATATGGCTGGTTGAGGTATGGTCCTAGGTTATTTGAAATATAATCTTTAACTGATGCCTGAGTAGGTAGTAAACTATCAGATGCGAATGCACCACCTAAGTTGTCATCATCAGAGAAACCTGTAATCGTGATGTCACCACCAACGATCTTAATGGATGATAGTTCAGAGATACTAACAGTACCAACGAAACTAATAGCACCAGTTCTGTTGAAGATAGTAACGAAATTACCAACCTTGAAGTCACCAAATTCGTTAGTACCAGATGTATAAACCTGACCGAAGGCTTGTTCTGAAGCTTCGTATGCAGTACCTAAACCAAATCCACCGTTCTGAGGTAGAGCAGCATAGGTGTTACCAGATCCAGAATATTCCCAAGTATGTGATGAGGAGTTAACAACAGATGGTCTGTGGAATTGGATTGAGCGATTGACTAAGTTACTTAAGTTACCGTTAGCATAACTGTTCCTAGTGTTAGGAGCTGCTGTATCGGTATAATCCATCGACCTGTTGGTCGTGATCTTAGCAACTACCTGAGTTCCAGGAGCACCACTGACTACTTCTGTTTCAAGAATGATATGCTCAACAGCAGGGTCAGTTGGATTACATCCACCAATTCTAATGATATAATCTTCTGTTGGAATATTGGTTAATGTTGTACCAGATACCTGAATGACCTGTCTGCCAGATTCAACTTGGTTGTTATCAACATCATTAGTAATACTATCAATGACACCAATGTCAAAGCTGTATGGGTCTTCTCTAAATCCAGTTGCACGTAGAGAGTACGTACCAAAGTTAGATGCAGAGTTAGTAATAGATGCATATCCACCAGACTGACAAACAACACCATCTTGACAGAAGATAGCGAACACAGAAACGACCTGTGTATATCCATCATTAGTGACGTTGTATGCAGTACCACCAAAAGATATAATGGTAAATGCGTTTGCAACCATCGACTTACCTTGTGGGTCGAACTGTGCAATACTATTACCTTGTGCGTCTAATTTAAGACCTGGACGAGGTACGTTTGGTGTAGCAACCTTAGCACCGTCAATATCACAACCAGAACCTCCAAGGAATGATATAACAGAAGAGTTCTGAATGAATGGTGATGCTTCGACTACTGGTAAGTCTAAGAATAGATTGAGTAGTGGGAACTTGTACTTAGCAGCATCCTGTTCAGTAATAAGAGGATCTGGTTCTGTAATAGTACCACTGTATAAAGTACCACTGGATAAAACGTTATCTAAAATACCCCAGTTGGTAGTTAGTGCAGATACAACATTAGCACACTCAGGAGCACTTGAATCTATAGTAATAGAACTATTAGAAACAGGAGCAATATTTGAGAAGAAGCCTGGTTCTAAATCATTTCTTATTGCTTTGATGCAAAGCTCTTTAGCATATGCAAAGATAGCACGAGTATAATCTACTTCTTGAGTAACATGTGCAATAGCACCACTAGAGATATACTTGTTAGCAGATTCAACTATTGAAGAGTTACCAGTGTAACGAAGGTCATACTGAAGTGCTCTAACAATATGAAGAATATCATCTAAACATTGTTGATCACCAGGTGAGAATGTTCTAGTTACAGCAGATAAATCACCGTATGAACCATCTGTACCAAGTGCAGTTGTAATTATACCAAAGAATGTATCAATTGCAGATACTACATCAGTACATGTTGGTGTTGTGGCACTAGTATCAGTAGCATGAGCTAAACTATCAGTAGCAATTGCTTGCTCAACAATAGAGAATAAAGTATCAACAGTTGACTTAGGAGTTGTACATCCACCAGGATCAACTGTAATTGTTAGATCCTTAGATTGACCTACACCATGCCATCCTCTAATATTTACAGTCTCATTAGCAATAACTTGTTGAGTAATATCACTTGCAATCTCCATGACTGCACGAGCATAGAACTCCTCACCATCTACGTGAGTGGTTCCAACAAAGTATCCTGCATGATCGTATACAGCATCGTTACCACCATTAACAAGGTTGTAAGCAACTGCTCTTAGAACATCAGATACATCATCCTTACAATCCTGATTATGATTAGGGATTGAGAATCTTGCAGCAGCAATTGGATCTGTTATACGAGGATAGGTGTAGTTTCCACCACCCTGAGCACAACTATAAATTATAGAATTAGTTGCAATCTTAACTGTAGATCTAGCATGACTAATAGCATCAGCTGCAGCACCTTGATAAGTATGAGTTGTAGTGTTAGTAGAAGGAACTGTATCTAGTACTTGTACATCAAATGTGTTCGTAGTAACATTAGAAATAATGACCCACTTGTTAGCAATTGGATCTGTCGAACGTGGATATGCAGTTGTTCCACCGCTACCATGAGTACAACTAAAGCTTATTGCACCAACATCAAACTTAACTTTATCACCAACAGCAAATCCATGACCGTTGATAGTAACAGTCATAATACCTGTAGTAGGATCATACGCACCACCAGATGCAGTATGTGTTGTAGGAGCTAGTAATTCATTAGATCCGATAGTTAATACTAGATCACCTGTAGCTGGGGTATATGTTGAAGATGATGGAATATAATTGTTTATAGTAGAAGAAGTTGATCTCTTAACACCATTAGAAGTTGCACTTACAAATGAGTGTGCATAGTTACCACCAGTGATGACTGAATTACCTAGTGCAGACTGATAAGCATGAGTTGTAGTGTTAGATGAGATACCAACATCAACAGTAATTGTAGTTCCTGTTGTTGCTACGATAGGAACTGAAGTATTGTGTGACTTATCACGCTTCTGTGTGATTCCACCTGTTGTAGCAGATACAAATGCATGAGCATCTGTATTTGTTGATGGGATTGTAGATAAGACTTGAATTTCAAATGTAGTTGAAGTTACATTAAAGATCTTCTGCCATTTTCCAGAAATAGGATCACCTGATCTTGGATATGACTTCTGTGCAGCAGGACCAGAAGCACCGCCAAATGCACAACTGAATGTAATAGAATTATCAGCAAGTTTAACCCAATCACCGTTTCTCATTCCATGAGAAGCAGTTGTCTCGACATGTACAATACCTGATGATGGGAAGTAGTGAGTACCACCCTTGGTTATAGCACCAGCAGATGTTCCACCCTGCCAAGTATGAATATAATCACCACCACTAGTAATAGCGTTAGTTGCAGTGAATCCAGGCTTCCATCTATGAGTAGAAGTATCTGAAGCAGTACCAACGTCTAGAGTAATTGTTGTTGCTGTTACAGCAGTAATGTTGACCGCTGTATCGTATGCAGGGTCATCTGAGGTTGCTCCACCTTGTCCACTAGCACGAGGATATAAATGATCAGATCCATAGCTATCAGTATTACACTGGAAGCTAAGAGACTGATTAGCAATCTTAACACTGGTGTTTGCCTTAAGGCTATGAGCACCAATATCTAAAACCATAATACCTGTAGTAGGATCATATGTTGCATCAGTTACTGTATGTTGTACTAAAGGAGATTGTCCAACATTTAAAGTAATTGTATCTGAACCTACTGCTTTAACAGGAATAGACTTTCCGTAATATGGGTCACTTGCTCTTGGATATGTCTTAGTTGAAGTGTTGCCATCCATTGTGCAATTGAAGGACAATGAATCAGGCTTAACGAATACGCTATCGCTAGTTGTTAATCCATGACCATTACCAACTGTAAGAACCATATCACCACTGACTGCATTATAAGAAGCACCAGTGACATTGAAATTTGTACCACCAATTGCTGTATGTGAATCAACTAATGCTCTTGGATATGCGTGCTCAGTTGATTGACTATCCTCATCACACTTAAATGTGATAGCACCAGTTGTAAGTTTAATATTTTCTTTAACGTGCTGAAGTCCATTACTAACAGCAGATACAAATGTATGAACATCATCAACTGTTAGTGCTACACCACCAGTACAATCAAACTTAAATGTATTTGTAGTAACACCCCAGATATTGATCCACTTACCAGCAATGGGTTGACCTGCTTTTGGATAAGACTCATTACCACCGCCACCATAAGGGCAACTCATGGTTATAGAACCAACAGCAAGATTAATCTTATCTCCTTCTTGGAAACCGTGATCATTAATGGTCACAGTCATAATACCACTATGATTCTCAAGAGTTGCATCCGTTACTGTATGAGAGGTAGGAGCCGCAAGGCTATGATTACCTACGGTAATCTCCATAAGACCCGTTGTAGGGGTATATACAGCGTTTGTGGGGGTGAACGTAACAGGTGGTGTAGTACCTACATTAATATCAAAAGTATCAGTAGTAATGTTAGAAACACTCTTCCAAACATTAAGTGCTGGATCAGTTGATCTAGGATATGTGTGCTTGGAGAAGTTGTCATCCATTGAGCAAGTAAAGGTCAATGAATCTTGAGCGACCTGTACTTTCTCACCAACTGTGAAACCATGACCAGGAATTGTAAGGGTTAGTACACCTGTAATTGGTTCGTATGCTGCATTAGTTACTGAATGCTGTGTGAAACCAACATCATTGTATACAACTGCTCTTGTTACAGAATTTGCTGCAGCACTTACGAATGTATGTGGAGTAACGTCAGTTTTTGCCTTACCAACATTAACTTTAATATTATTAGCGTCTACCTTAATTACACCAAGATACTTGTTATAGAATGGATCTGTTGTACGAGGATACGTCTTATTAGAACCATCATTATCCATCTCACAAGTAAATGTGAGTGAATTAGGTGCAATTAAAATTCTGTCTCCATCAACAAATGGGTGACTTGCAATGGTAAGAACCATTTCACCTGTTTGTGGATTATAATCAGCACCAGTTGGTTGGAATTGATATGTGCTTAAACCTTGGAATGTATGTGTAGTAGTATTAGTTGGAGTAGTACCATTAAGTGCATTAATAGTAATATCATTTCCATTAACAGCAGTTACAGGAGTTTCAGTAAGACTTGAAACAAAACGCTCTACTGCTTCTTCTGAAATGAACTTGTTATTAGTATTAATTAAATTAGCAGCATCCTGAGTTAGGTTAGGTACAGTACCATATGTTGCTCTATCAAGAGTAATAGTTTCATACTGTTGAGGATGAGTAGTATGTGGATGTCTTAGAATTGGTAGGTTACGAATTACCTTAGCAGCATATCCCTTAGCATTATTGAATGCAGTTACATACTTACTCTGATTACTTGTAGTTACATCTTTAAGGAAGTAATTAGCAGCATCATATACTCTGTCATTACCACCCCACTTAAGGTTGTGATAAAGTGACTTCTTAAGGAAGTCGGAAATATCATCAGTACATGCTGTATTACCAGTAGGAACACTATATCCAGTATCAGCAACCATCTTCTCAACAGATAGTTCTGCAATCATTTCAGCATTAGCAGCAAGTAAATCTGCAGCATCTGCTTGCTTATTATTCTCTGGGAAACTATTTGGAGTTCTATATGGTTTTCTTAAATCAGTGAAAGTACCATCAGTTCCTGTATATGTTGTACCTTCTGCTTCATTTTTACCAGAACTATTAACGCCAAGATCAAGAGTGAAAGTTCTATGATCTACAATATCCTTAATAGGCCATGTGCTGTTAAGACTAAATCCATTCGCGAATGCAGCGACACCTTTAATTTCTACACCAGCAGAAGTACCAACATTAACTGTAACTGTTCCAGCTGCATCTACTGCTGTAATTGCTAAAGTAGCACCGTATGCAGGGTCAGTTGATCTTGGATAAGTATGGGATGTAGCATGGTTGTCTCTAGAACATGTAAAGCTTAAAGAACCATTAGCAATGACTAATGTGTCAGAAGTAGTAAAGGTATGAGCACCTATTGATAATACTAGGTCTCCTGATACAGGGTCGTATGTTGCACCTGTTACATTCTTTTGAACACTACCAGCAGTTATTGTAATAGCATTACTTGCTGTACCACCATCATAAATGTGAGCATGATTCTTATATCCTCTATAAAGGTTATGTCCTTGATTAACTTTAATAGTGGCAACATCATCACTTACAGCCCATGAAGTAATTGGATGGTCAAACTCCATCCCCAATGCACTAAATGTAGTAGGTCCAATTACAAGAGTACTATTTCTAGTAGAAGACTTCTCATAATGAGACTTAACATATCCGTATGCTTCTTGTGCAATAAATTCTTGGTTAGCTCTGATAGATTCAGCACCATCCCTAAAGCGAGCAGTCTGAGAGATCTTGACAAATCCATAAGGAGAGTTCCTTAGAGATGCAAGAACATAGTTATTAGTAGAAATAACTGACTGGTTACCAGTTGGATTAAGTTGTGCATCAAATACACTAATAGCAGATCTTACAACAAATTGTAAGGCATAACCATCAGCACGTTCAATACGATGCGTAATGTACTTACGTCCATTAAGATCTTCAACGTTATCTAAGACACTAACTGTAGATCCACTAGCAGTTGCAGTATTAGTTGTTGACTGAATATTTGCTGTCCTAAGTACAAAGGTAACAGTTAAGTTGGAACTATTGTATCTACCATAACCCATACCCAATTCAGTGTTACCAGGTAAGGATGGAGTACCAGATCCAAGATCAAACTGGTCAATAAGATATGTTTTACTTAATGCTTCAGATCCAGCTCCATCAAAGTTAAACTTAAGACCACATTCACCAAGTGACTGCCAGTTAGAGAATAATGCAGTAGTTAAAGTATTATCTACGTTAGCAATAGTAACTGTGACTTCGCCACTTGATAAAGACCAAGATGGGTTAGTACCTGCACCCCAGTTAATAGCAGAACTTTGGAAACCATATAAGAAAACTTCCTGACCAACTTCATAGTCATGGTAAGAAGTACCTGCTAAAGTGAAAGTTGGACCATTATATGTCTGTTGTGTAGCTAATGTTGTGTCCAGAGTTGCGATTGATAATAATCTTGTCGCATCTTCAAATCTTTGATATCCTAAACCTGTACCTGTAAGATCTAAAGTTGTAGGAGCATCATTACCATTAGCATCCTTATTAAGAGCGTTAGCAGCAGTAGCAGCAAATCTTACCCAATCATTATTTTCTTTGTAGATATAATAAGTTGTACCATCTAGAAGACCACCAATCGCACCCATCTTACTAGCACGATATACAACACCATCTCCAGTTGCATACTGGTGAGTGAAGATTCTCATATTATTCGATTCTGGCATAATACTACCAGAAGTGAATAGATGGAGACTAGTATCTGGAGATACCGCAGTTATATCCTTTCTACCTGTAGTTGAAGTAAGTGTAGTAGCATTTAACCAAGTATCAAATAGTTCAATAGTATCAGCATCAACAAACCTTACATAATATACTGTACCATCAATAAGACCACCAAGAGCATTAGTGTTCTCATCTTTCTGATAATAAACCTGATCACCACTCTTAAAGCTATGCCCAGTAATTGTTATTCTATCAGTGGTTAGATTAACCTTAGTAGAATCAGCTGCAAATGCAGTTGTTTCTCTTTCAGAATTAACTGTATGCTGATAAATCTGGTTAGAGATAGTCTCTAATTCAGGTCTTAATGATTCAGCATCAACAACGTCAAAGCGATCTGATACACTTGGGTTAGTGATATCAGTGATAATATTATTTGCTACAGCATCATAGAATATTTTCTCAGCGTCCTGGAATACGTCGTTAACACCTGACGTAATTAAAACCTTAACAGTACCACTTGCATTTGGTGTTCCAGCTGGTCCTGTGAAATTAACTTCTTGGATAGTACCTAATGTACCTGAAGATCCACCTTGTACAAAGTAACCAACCTGTAGAGTTATGTCACTACCTGTATGGTTGTTAAATGTAATAAGGAAGATGTTATCACCACGGAACTTATCACCAGGAATAGCTGGGATTTGTGCAAGTTCTGGTTCGTAGTATAATCTCTGCTTATCGTCAAATACGAATGCATACTTCCAAGTATGAATTACTGTACTTTGTGGGTCAGAAGAGTTCTGTAGTGCATCTCTGAATACACAACCAGCAACATATGTTTCGTTAGATGCTTTGATCATGTGACGATCAGCATTTAACGGTCTTACAATTACACGACGTAGGTTGTCACCAATAAGTGAACAGTTCCTAGGAAGTGAAATTGGGTTATCTTCTAGGTACTCACCACCAGAAACGATCAGTGATACGTACTCATCACTAGGATCTGGCTGTGCTTTCTGTAAACCGTAAGCAATTTGTGCTGCTTTCTTAATAGTTTTTACAGGTCTTGCAGCAGAACGACCATCATTTAGATCACTACCAATAGTTTGAGAGACATATACACGTCCACCAGTGTCATTTGTAGCAACTTTATAAACAAAATCTGTAGTTGCGACACGTCTTGACTGATCAGTCAGAGGTGGAGTATCAGCAGTTGGATAAAATGTTGTACCAAAAGTATTACTTGTTACGTCTGTATCTTCGTAGTTGATTAAATTAGGAGCACGAAGAGCCAGTGCAGGGTTGATAATGGTCTGGATGTCTAAGTTAACAACCTGAGCAGTATCAGAAATGATAGAACGAGTGGTTCTGATTTGACCCTCAACGTCAAGTTCGTACTGAGGATCGGTAGTATTAACACCAACGCGAATATTATTTTGAGGATTTAAGTTTAATGTTAATGCATCTTTCTCATTAGCATCAACACCAACAGATAATTCTACAGATTCATCCCCTTGAATACTTAAAGAACGTACTCTTTTATATGATACTGTATTACCAGCAGTAATTACACCTAAGTTTGAACTCTGGAATGAAAGATTATCATCATCTACCTTTGATACTGTATAAGTTCCATCTGTTTCACCGCCAGATGTGAAATCTAAGTATAACTTTTCATCTCCAATGAAACCGTGAGCAACAGAAAGAATATTAACAACACCAGATACCGTCCTACTATAAGTGGAGTTTACCCAATTACCTGTAGGAGTAGCACCAGATGCCTGTATTCTTTGCTGGTCGGCATTAATCTTAAGACTCATTTCGTTCCTATTCTGTTATGATACTACTGTGATATCTAAAATACCAATCCACTTAACAGTAGAATTGGTTGTCACTGACTTCACTTCAAACGTGAAGAATGGAGCAGCTCCAATCAAGAAGGCATCTGGAGTTACACTCCAATTTTCCTGTCCTGGTGGATTATCCGTAATTATATTCTCATAACTAGATGCGACAGATGGAGTACCATCATTAGCAGTGGTCACTACAATATCAAATGTTGTTGCATAAACATATTGATTACTTGTAGTTTCCTGACCAAAAACTCTTGCCTTAATAAAAGATACCCTATCTGCAGCAAGTGCAGGGGTATTTCCAGCGAGAGCAGTTGTGCCATCAAGTGTCAATTGTAAGGTATTGTTAGCAGCATCTGTTACTCTTTTAACAAGATACTTGTCATGCGTCGCATCAGCGAAATTATCGCTGACCATATGAATTGCTGAAATGTTCTTGAGCTCGAAACTAGTGTTAACGACCTCTGTAGATCCTACAGCAAATCCTCCAATTGATGAGAAATTCTTTGTTGGCATGACGTTATAATACCTTCAGGGTTATTTATACCTTGACCTTAGTAGTTGTATATCTACCAGTAAAGGATGTGGATGTTGTTGCAGCAGAAGATTTATTCAAACTGATATTTACAGCATTTGCCGCAACTGAAACGGTAGCATCCATCAAATCATTATCTGAAGTAATGGAATTAGTGACAGTAGCATGTGCAACAGTACCACCAGCAGCACATATAGCAGTTACTTCAAACATATGAACTTTTCCATCATCACTTTCAACAGTGATTAATGTCTTAGCTCCCTTATATGCTGTCTTATCAAACGCAGTGATAGATGCGTTAGAAGTGAATGTGGTCATTTGGCCACCTTCTACACGACAATCATCAAGTTCCATAAAGTCAGCAGTTGAATCAAAGACTGTTTGATAACTTGCTGCACCACCAGCACCCCAGTTCTTATTAATCTTCCATAGTGCTTCAGAACCATTAGCATCTAAATCAATAAAGAATTTATTATCTAATCTAGTAATAAAGTTTTGAAGTAGTACGTCGTTTCTTGCATATGGAGCAGATCCTCCAGAAATTGTATCAACCTTAATTGTGACATCTTGGGAAGGTGATAATCCACCAAGAAGTGTACCAGCAATAGTAATTACTTCCCCTACCTGGTAAGTAGTACCACCAGCATTAATTGCAACTGCAGTTACTGTTCCATTTCCATCTGTAGTAACATCTACGGTTAATCCAGTACCTTCAACCTGAGCAGTTGTTGCCAGTCCAGTGAATGATTGAGATGGAGTATATGATGTTGCAACCTGTGTTAATGTAGCAGCATCTAATGTAGCAACAACACCCTGAGAAGGAACATTACGTAATCTTAAACCACCAGTAATTTCAACGTCTTGTTGGCTTCTTATTGAGAATAATGTGCTATTGCTAGATTTAATATTTAATGGATTTAAAGAAGAACTTGTACCATCAATGTTAAAGCTGTTTGGAATAGTATGAGTGAATGAAGTATTTGGATAAACAACACTTGTCATGTTACCCTTAAAGGTCATTGTATCTTTGCTTATTGCAAGGTTATTTTGACCTTGAGCAAAGAACTCAAATGTATCTTCATCAGAACCAGGTGCTGATTCAGTTAATATGTAAGTATCTTGGTCAACGTCTCTAACACCACCAAGAGAAACAAAGTCAGTTCCGTTGTAACCTTCAAATTGTAACTGTGTAGTATTATATCTAATAGCACCAGGTCTACGATCTAAAGCATTAGGACGTTCGTTTGTAGTACCTGAAGGAACTATTAACGAACCTGTAGTATTACATAGAACATCGAAACCTGCAGATGGTTTAAGTTCAACACCTAGACCGTCAACATCAGTAATATTAACAGTTCTACCAGTACCACCACCAACAGCAGCAATTGTTAAAGTATCACCTACAGCATAATTTTGACCTTTACCAACAACTGTAACCGCTGAGAAGTCTCCACCAGCAACAGTAACAGTTACGGTACATCCAGTACCAACACCATTAGATGTTGTTGCGGTTGCAGTGTAAGTTCCGTCTGTATATCCAGATCCAGATCCAGTAACACTGGTTGCTAGTATCTGACCGAAGGATCTAGTTGCAGTTGTACTATTGTTTATTATTGCATTATCTAATATACGAAGCAATCCAGCATCAAGATTACCACTAACAGTTACATCACCAGTTAAAGTTTCAATCTTAAACTTCTCTGAGGAACCATCAGTAATACTAAAGTCTTTGTCAGTACCACCCTTAAATATGAAATCTCCACCACCCTTGGTTTCAAAGTTTAATGGAATATCAACATTACTACCATCAACTTTAATAGTATTAGTATTATCAATTGATAAGAAGTTTGTAGCAGGTCCAATTGTAACTGCATTTGCAGTTGGATCTACCTTGAAGAATGGAGCAACATTTCCAAGAGTGGAATCTATTTGAAGTTTAGCACCATCATATCCATCAGCACCAAGTCTAAATGTTTCTACACCTGCGATTGAAACTCCAATAACATCAGCAGCTTGTCTGAATAAACCAGTAGTTAGAGAATTATCAAAGTTTAATGTTGGAGATGCTGCAGCACCATCAGCAAGACTTGCAGTTGTATTGACAAGAGTTGTGACACCTGCAGTTGTAATACCACCATTGAATGTTGCTAATCCAGTAAACGTGGATGTAGATTGTGCAGTTATTACACCAGAGAAGTTTGCAGTTGTTCCAGAAACACCTGTGAATGCTGCACTACCACTTCCAGAAATACTCCAAGATCCAGAAGATACCTGACCATCTGGATTTAAAACTAATTGAGTTGCACCTGTAGGTCCAAGAGTTAGAACTCCCAATTGGGACATCTCTAACTGTTTAGTACTGTTTATAGTAGCAAGAGTTGCAGTAAGACCATTTCCCTGTGCGACATTAGCACCACCAACAGGACCAAGTATTAATGTATCCGCAGCTTCATATGCAGTACCTTCAGCAGCTACAGCTAGTGCAGTACAGAATCCAACGTTAGTAACGGTATATTGGAAACCAGCTCCACCACCACCTCCAACTGTACTATCATCTACAGAAAGAACATCTCCAATTGCATATCCAGCACCATCTAATGATATGTCAGTAACACTAGTAATACCTGTAGTATTAGTTTGAAGAGTATATTGGAAACCAGCTCCACCTTGACCACCAAGATCTACGTCATCTGCTAATAATACATCACCAATCTGGTAATTAGTACCTTGAGAAGTAATAGTTACAGTAGTAACAATACCACTAGCAACAACCAATGATGCAGTCATCTGATCACCAGCATCACCTAAAGCACCAGAAGCGAATGTAATTACTGCATTCTCGGACATTCCAGTTCCATGGACTGTACATGAATATGTCGCAGTTGCAGTAGTTCCAGATACAGAAGCAAGAACAACTTCAAAATAAGATCCAGCATCTCCTGGAGTTCCGTATTGTCTAGTAGTTAAGTCTGGAACAGCAATTATTTGTAATGGATGACCAGCATTGGTAGAATCACTAGTATCAAATCTATATGTATTGTTATCTAATAAAGTAAAGTCAGCTGCCTCAGTTGCACCAGAACCAGTATCAATGAAATACCTATTAACTCCACCAGCTAATGTATCTAATGTTGCAGTAGCATTTGAATTTCCACCTGTTATGGTATCTACTTGAGCATCTGAAAATGTACCAGAAGCGTTATTAACAAATATAAAAGCATTACTTGTATCAACATATGTAACTGTTGCAGTTACACCAGAACTTGATCCAGTTACTGTCTCTCCTACTTGGAAAGGTCCATTAGCAATACCAGAAATTGTTAACTTATCTCTAGCTGCTACTGTAACTGTATATGTTGCAGTTGGTGTATTACGTAAGGTTACAGCATAGGTTCCATCTAAGTATCCAGAACCACCATTAGTAAGAGTTCCTTGAAGACCTGGAATAACGAATGTAGCAGTTGCGGTTACACTTGGACTTCCACCAGTAAAGGTTACGTTTGGATATGAACCTGCGGTATAACCAGAACCAGCAACACTAATGTTTCCTTCAAGAGATTGAATACTAGCTTCTAAACTACCACCAGTACCACCACCTCCAGTAAATGTAAGTGTTGGTGCAGAAGTGTATCCTTCACCAGCAACAGAAAGAGTTACAGATGATACCCTACCTTCTTTCTCGTTAAGTACAGGAGTAAATTGTGCATCTACTAAAGCATCGCCTGTACCAGGACTTAATACTGGAAGATTTCTATATCCTAAACCTTGTCCAGTTAATGTAACTGAAGCAATAGGGAATCCAATAGTTGCAGTAGCAGTAGCACCAGATCCAGTTGTATCTCCAGCACCAAGGGTAAATCCTACTGTTGGTGCAGATGTATATACACCACCTTGACCAACTGTTATAGTATCAACTGCAAATCCTAAATCTACTGCAAGAACACAACCAGCACCTGATCCAGAATCAGTTACTGTAACAGCAGGTGCGTTTTGGTATCCAGAACCAACATCAGTAACAGTGACACTATCAACAACACCAGCAGTTTGACCAAGAGTTATAGTTGCAGTAGTACCAATAAGGAATTGATCTAATGTACCTGTGCTAGTAATATCAATTTCAGTTCCAGCGTTAGCATTAACCAAACTAGTTGCTAATTTAACAAAATCTTTATCTACTCTAATAGCAAAATATGAACCATTATGAGCAAGTCCACCAGGAGCAGTTGCAGCTGCATTTTGAGTTTGTGAATCTAGAGTACAAACCATCCCAGTCTCAAAGGAATGGTTCTCAATACGAATAGTATTATTAGTTACATCTACAGTATTTTGCTGAACATTATTAGCATCATTATATGTACCATCACCAACATAAATGTTTTGTTGAGGAGGATCTACAACACCAGTAGGACCAGCATAGTTTCCACCACCAGCCTGTATACTGACATTGTTTACAATACCTGCTTGACCTAATGTAGTTGATGCAGCACCACCACCAGTACCACCACCAGTAAGTGTAACATCAGGAGGGGCAGTATAATTACTTCCTCTAGCTGTTAGGGTAAAACTTTTTAATGCACCATCTGTTTCAAGAACACATGTAGCAGTTGCTAATTGGAATGGATTAGTTGTAACTTCAATGGGTTGAAGACCACCAACATATCCTGTTCCTGCATTGGTAAGGTTAACGGTACCAAGACCGTTCTTCATTACAACAAAAGATCTTGTAGAGAAACAAGAAGCTTCAGATGAACCAAATAATGTACTGTCATTAAATCCAGTAATATTCAGAGCACCTTGAGTTACGCTACCAAAAGCAACAGATTTGTTTACATCAAAGTAAACTGCCTCTTTAACGATTGTTTCAGCGTTAACAACAAAGTCTTCGTTACCAGCAGGGTCAACAATTACCTGACCTGTTGTAGAAGTAAGACTGTTACCTGCAAGACGTAAATTCCCTGTCTCAATATAAGCAGGGTAAATGTTTGTAGTACCAGTTCCATCACTTAATGTGATGTTTGCAGCAGACTGTGCTTGAGATGTTGCTTGGAATGATACGTTTCCAGTTGCTTGATCAACTGAAAAAGCTTCACCAACACGGAAGTCACCGTCTTGGTCAGTTGATGAATAGAGTACCTTACCACCATTTAATTCTTCAACTTCATTTGCTTGAACTGCAAGTGAAGGGTCATTGGTATAGTCTGCTTGAGCACCAACATATCCAAAGTTATGTGCGGTAAGAATTATCTTACAACCAGAACCATTAGCTTGAGCACCTTTAAGTCCATATACATTGGCAGAAGCAACTGAACGTAACTCACAACCAAATTGTGAATAGTCAGCAGTGATCACAGAAGTAGCAGAATCTCCTCCACTAGATCGCACATCACTTATACCACCAGAGGTGTCTGTGAAGGTCGTAGTAGCGTCGTCACCGTTCGCATGAAGCAATAGTACCGTATTAAGATCAGAGCTATATTCACCTGTTGTAGGAGTGAATGCACCTGTGAACCTAGCAGCACCTTTACTAACTCTTACTTCATCAATATGTCCATCAAATTCTTCAACAGGAGTAGCGGCATAGTTTGCACCAATCCTTATCGGTTTAGTAGATCCATAATCATTAGTATCTGCACCAGTACCTAATTCTACTCCATCTAAGAATAATTTTGTAGTTCCACCATTTCTTGCAACTGCAACATGATACCAAGTACCTGTAGAAAGAGTACCACCACTACGTACTGATGAGTTACCAACACCAAAGTGAAGTGTAGTGCCATCTAAGTATAATTTAGGAGCAGTATCTGTAGCATTAGTATCTCTTAAGTCAAATATATGCTGTGTACCTGTTACACTGTTGGGTCTAATAAATGCTTCAAGACACCAGTTAGAAGTACCAAATCCAAAGTCTTCAGTTGTAGGTACATTTAGAGCATCCTCAGTACCATCAAATAAGATTGATGCACTACCAAATTTCTTTTGATTAGTATCAATCTGTGTGTCACCAAACCTACTAGTAGTCTTTACTGGTTTGGTTGTAGTTACGAATGCACCTGTTCCCTTACCATCAATATAAACATAAGTACCATCATTGCTGTCAAGAACACCACGAGCTACTGCTTTCTTATATGTTACGTTACCAGAAGCAATTGTTCCAGATGATGAATCTGTATAAGTGAATGTATTAGCATCTACTACAGTTACCTGATAATAATTATCTGTGGCACCACCACTAATATGATCTGCATATATGTAATCATTAGTTGTTAAACCATGACCAGTTCTGGTCAAAGTAACTACAGCAGCAGCACGAGCATATGTTCCAGATTGGAAACTATCCTCTAACTGATATGCTACTTCAGTGGCAGAGAATGTTCCACTAACACCACCAAGTTTTAAACGAGTTTTACCAGTACCAAACTTACCTGTTGCTCCCTGAAGACCTTGTATACCAACAGAAGCAAAATAACAGAAAGAATTTAACCACTCAACACGAATACCATTAGTACAAAGTACACCAACTTGATTTGGTGTGATGAATGTACACTCATTAAAGAGTACTGCTGCATGTTGTGATGCAGCTGCAATTTTAGAACCATCTAATTTAGCACCACGTCCAGCGTCTCCTTGTGAATATCCATAAGGATCAGAACCAGAAGTTACACTACCTTTAGTACTTACAGTAACTCTTTCTATGTAAGGACTCTTATTAGAACTAGTAGAAGCTGATAATTCAAATCCATATCCATCATCATTTCCAGAATCATATAAAAAATCTTTAATAGTTAAATCTGATACATGTGTATCACCTTCAAGTATAAACGCAGTGTTAGACACTGTAGGTCCAGTTGGTTTAACTTGAGTAGAACGTAAATTAGTACCACGAAGAGTTATTCCATCAGGAACAGTCATTGGAAAGACTTCCTGATACTCACCTGGTGCAACTATAATTGTATCTCCCGAAGTTGCAGTTGTGAGTGCTTTTGTTATTGTTAAGAATGGGGTGTCTGGATGCTTTCCTGCAGCACCACCATTAGCAAGAGTTGTTGTATCTGAACCTACTGTAGCGACATACCAAGTTTGCCCCTGACCATTTGTAATGTCAGTGGATAACATCGTAGTGACAACCTCACCCGTATTGGGTTTTTGGTTAGCAACCTCTATTACATTTCCACCATTTCTGGCGTATAATTTTCGATCTGCTATATTAAGAGCGACCTCACCGTCTTCTAAATTAGAAGTCGTCGGGACGGTCGCTGCTACTGTCGATCTCTTTAGCTTGATTCTCGTTGACATCTAGAGCATTCTCAGATTGTTGGTCTTGATTTATACTATTTAACTGACTTTGCAGATCTTGTATCTGCGCTTCCAGCATCACGTTAATAAGGGTCAATTCAGAAACTTTCTTTTGTAATGTACCAATAACAATTTGTGCGTTCATAATTCATAAAGATAGATTTTAAAATGTTCCACCATCTATGGTGTTTGTCCATACAGGTACACCACCACTAGTGACTGTTAGTACTTGATAAGATGTTGTTGCATCATTACCAGTACCAGGAGATGCCATATTAGCAGCTGCAGTTACTTGTAATGGGTTTCCAGCATCACCATAAGGTATACCATATTGTGTAAAGGTTGAAACACCAGTACCACCATATTGTACCTCAAGGTCAGTATCTAGTTCAAGATCACCAATAACAACAGTACCACGGTTACCAGTTATACCAAATACAGTACCTGTGTCAGTTGCTTCCTCAATGAAAGTCCAAGCACCAGCACCATCGCCACCACCTGTACGGTCATAACCGAAGAAACCAAACTTATTAGTTCCTGAATTGTTGTAGTGTACTTTAACACCACGATCCATTGCATCATCAGCACCTCTAACAGTAACTAATGTAGCACCAACAACTTGGTCAGCAGTAATTGCCGCACTTAATGTAAGTGTTTTTGTACCAACGTTGATAGAAGCAATAGTTGTGCTGTTAGGAATACCAGTACCAGTGATTGAATCACCAGCTTGTAACTGTTCTACAGCATCAACCTGAACATCAACTGTTGCGTTACCTGCAAAGGTAGCAAGAGTTTTAACTGTAACAGGTGTAGTAGGATCACCCAATTCAATGGTAGGATCGTTAACACTCATTGAAGCAGAGTTAACAGTCGTTGTAGTACCATCAATTTGAAGGTCACCTTTAATTATGACCAAACCATCAGCGTCTCCACCTGCAGGATATGGGTCAATAATCAATTCTTGTATACTATTAATAGTGGAAAGTACATTTCCATCTAATTTCAGATTGTCAATTTCAATTTGACCAGTCTGAGATGTATTACCAGTAATGTTTGTTAGACCATTAAAGGTAACTTGGTTTTGGAAGGTTGTAGTTGCATTAACTTCCAATGTATCTGTGTTTGCAGTACCAAGAACTGTGTTGTCATCAACCTTAAGGTCTTTAACCCATGCAGTTGCAGCAACACCGATACCACCAGCAAATGTTGTACTTGCGGTTGATACGTTTGAAGCATCAGTTGTATCAGCAACGTTTAGAACAACACCTGTGGCAAAGTTCCAATCTGCACCTTCTATCTGTATTTTATCGGAGGTTGTTTCATCGTAGTAGATAGAAGCATCCTTTGTATTACCGAAGTGAAGCTTCATATCATCGGCGATACGCAAGTCGGGGGTACCTGCTACACGCTTGATGTCTACAACAGCATCAGAATCATTGAATACAAACTCTACATCTCCTGTAGTACCAAATTCTAGTTCTTGTCCATCTTCGATGACAAGTTTACCTGTGCCATTTGCTCTGAATATAAGATCAGTATCAGTAGTGGCTGTTGTAATGACGTTAGCATCTAAGTTAATGTCATCAACATTCCAAGTATCTACCTTTGAGTTACTGTCTACAATAACAGCAGAAGCAGCAGTAAGAGTTCCATGAACATGATCCAACATGTCTGTGAAATATCTACCACCAACTACCTGAGCAGCACCGTTGTTATCTCCAGCAAACAGTCTATCTCCAGCATTTGCTTGAGTTCCATTTGCACCTATAGTAAGTGCTATTTCACCATATGTAATGGTGCCTGGTGCGACTGATCCAGTACTCCTTTTAATGAGTATATTTGATGCCATTAGAAGCTACCCCCGTTGATAGTTACGTCGTTCAAAACATTTGTAGGTACAAATTTTGTGTCAGCTGCAGAATAAACTAGCACTGCACCATTTGCTAGTCCTCCTTGAGATACGTCTGTCAGATCTACATCAGACATACCACCAATAGTACCACCGCCACCTCCTGTGGCGACCCTGGTTACTCTTGGAACTGATTGATCTCCAAATCTGAGTCTAGCCATTAGACAGTTACCCCCTCAAGTACGCTTACTGAACCTTCCAGAACTCTGGACTTAGTGCCAGAAGTTGCTGTAATAACGACATCATATACGTAACGACCTGACTTCATTGCGGCCGTTTGACCATTTGTTAGAGATAGTTGAATTTGTCCAGCAGTAGCAGGAGACAAAATTGCTGCTGTTACTGTTGTAGAAGTACTACTTGTATAATGCTTCTTAATTTTACATGCTACTGTATACCCTACAAGGCTAAAAGGAGTTCCGTTATCATTCTCAACAGTAAAGTCGATAATGAAATCAGAACCTTGATATATTAGCAGGTTGGATACAGCAGAAGCCATTCTCTAAAATAATCCTAATTATTATTTAGCTTAAATCTATTTATCTGCTTTCTGTACCAAGTTATGTACAAGATCCTTTAATTCATCTACTTCCTTTCTTAAGTCTTTAATATCTCTATCCTTTCTTCTAGCTTCATCTCTAGCTTGTTTATATGCCAAATATCCACTATCGTCAGTATTTAATATCGCATTAGACTGCGAATCCCTGCCGAGGTTTGTGTGACCTTCAACAGGGATTAGTTCAAGTTCATCCATTATTTACGCAAGAGCAATTGCTCTGAAATCTTTAACTCTAGGTATGTATGGTTGCTCGTAAGCAAGAAGACTGATCTTCACTTGGAAACCATCAAACTCAGGTGCATCATCCACAGTATACTCATAATCAGTAAACGTTGTCAAGTCGTTCTGTGGAACTAATTGACCGTTATCTGGTACACCTGTACTATTGAAGAATTGGAAGTCAAGATCATCAACATTACCTGAATATCCAACAGGTATCAATTTATACATCAATACAATCTTAGATTGTGTCCAAGTATTAGCAGCAAGCATAACCTTAAGTCCACTGGCACTCTTATCCATTCTTGCTGCCTTAGTAATATAGTTAGCAGCACATTCTCCACCAATACCTGACGTAGGTTCGATGTTATTAATAATCTGCGCCGATGTTAAAGTAGCGATAGCAGTTATATCGACTACTGGAGATAGATGTGTTACCTCTGTCTCAAGATCTAATTCCATAGTAAAGGACTTAACATTGCTCATCCTATTAACTTCATTAAGTTGATTAGCAATAACCTTAGTCTTAGGGAAATAGTTTTCTTCATTAATTGTTACATCCGACCATGCAATATCTTTAATGAATGAAGTCTCTAATCCAGCATTTGATCCAGCAGAATCAGGACCACATGAGGTTGCTTGAGTACCTTTAACTCTACTAATAATACTACATTGTGGTTGTGTTTGATTATTAACCAATGGAGTAACAACATCCCATGCAACGTTTTGAGAAGCAGTCATTGATGTACCACCACCAGCCATAGTTGTTAGAGCTTTCTTACCACTAACCTGTATCTTATAACTATGTGGACTGTTAAGTGTCAAAATAGATGTATGAGTCTTGTTAATATCCGTTAATGGAATACCATTAATATTATAACACTGTACAATTGCACCAGTAGAATGTTCTTTACCATTTGTAGATCCACTAGTACCATTATGATTTCTAGGTTGAGAAGAAATAAAGTTTATTGTGTTTCCAGAAATTCCTTTATATGCAATAATTTCATCACCACTACCATCTGCAGCTGTACCTAAGATTTTAATAAATCCAGGAACTGAATCACTTACTGCGTTACCACTTGGATTTCCAGAAGTTCCATACATTGTAGTATGGAATAATGATGCATCATCTACTGTACAACTAGTTCCTGTCAAGGTAACTCCAGATGAAAGAGTTGTATCTGGTACTTCAGAAGCTACTCCAGTCAATTCCAAGTAATTAAGAGTTGATTGCATACCATGATTACCATGGAATACTCTAATAGTATCATCCTCTGCAGTGAATTGTAGTGCATTAGGTAAAAGACCTAAGTAACCACCATTAGATTCACCAAGTTGTGCATTCTCTAGTACAAGTTTACTATTAGCTGCTGTGGTTGGTTTTGTAAATTCTGCTCTGAAAATCTTGAACATTAAATCTTCATATTGAGAAGGTGTCCAAGTAGATGCGTTCTGTGACTTGAATAGTACACCGATATATGGCTGTTCAGATATCTTCTCACCAGCATGGGCAGCATCAATAGCATCCTTACCTAGGATAGAGATGAATACCTTATATTGGTTAGAATCTGAAGTCAATACAATAGCATGTTCCTGTCTGAATGGAATGTATACTGGAGATGGGAATGTAAACGTAGTAGGTTTAGATGCATCTACAGATGTAAATACGTCTACAGGTTTCTTAACTACCTTAGAGAAAGGTACAATCTTTTGAGTTGGATTACCATTAACGACAGTTCTAACATCAAGAGATACTGGAATTTCTTCATCCTTAGTATTGAAGAATATATCAATCTTAGTTAAGAATACACCACCCTCAAGAGCAGCATCTTCAATCAAGAATGTTTGTGCTAATGGGTCACAGTGTCTAGTCTCTGTAGCACTTGTACTACTGCTACTGGTTAATGTTCTAGAATCACTCATCTCTTCTGTAGTGACCTTAGCATTTCTTACAGAAATAATATCTTCTTGAGTAGTTTGATGAATACCAGATGATGAAAATTCTGCTTCAGCATTAGAATCTGAGAACCCTATTACCTTACTATCAGTTTCATCATCAGTAATTCTGAATAGTTTAGTACCAGTCTTAAATGTAAGATTACCTGCTTTATTAGGAGTATCAATAAAGAATGAAGCACTGAAACTACCTGACTTATCACTAATTAAATCTTTATTTGATACTTTAGCAATAGCACCTGAAGTTTCTCCAATAAGATAATCATTAATCTTAGGAGATCCATAGTAACTACCCTTCGCTTGATCTGCAAGAGCATGAGTATCAATATTGATGAATCCTAAGTTAGAAGTATAATCACTAGTTCCACTAATATCTGTACCGTCTAGTGGGTTAATAGAATACTGTTCATTTGGTGCAGAAACTCTAGCTTTAAATCTAAATGCATTCTGTCCCTTCTGAGTACTTACATTCCCCTTCTTAACATAAACAGTTTCACCAATCTGGAAAGGAATACTATTTGTTTTAGCATCAGTAGTAGGATCCTTCACAAGTCCCATTATCTTAGGTGTGATTAACTTCTTAGGTAGTGCAATACCATCAAAGAATGCATAGAACTTGGTTCTTGGTTTTAATTTTTGACAAGCAAACTCAATGTTCCTAGAACGCATAAACTGAATATGATCAACAGATACAACCTTATCTCCAAGAGATGTACTTTCTATTACTGGAGTTATCTTATATCTAATACCACTTCTAGTTTGTTTAGTAGTCTTAGTAGTTGTAGTAGTAATAGTTCTTGACTGTTTCTTCTTAGCACTATGCCTCCAAGCACCAACTTTCTTACTAATACTTGTACCAGTCCAAGTAGTCTTCCATGAGTTCCACTGAATAGGAGTAAATCCATTCTGGTCAGCATTATATTCTCTGATAGTTGTTAAGAAGTTACCTTCAACAATTGTTTCTTTAACCTTACCTAATTTTGTAGTATCTACCCAATTATCCTGTTCTGGATATAGGTTAATATCACCAACATATGTGAATACGTTAAATGGGTTTACATTCTCAACACCAGATGCAAATGGTTGATCAAGTAAAACTGTATCATTATAAGGAAGTGTTACTAGGTCACCAGTTGTTCGTACATTAGTAGATGATGTTGAATAAACAAGAGGTATAGTAGTTGTAAAGTGAGAAGGTCTTAACTGTCCTTCTTCAAAGTCAAGAGATACCCTATAATCTAAATGTAAGGTATCACTGGTTGCAAAACTAGAGAAATTATCTACAACAAATCCATTCTTGAATCTGCTAAGACCACTGGTATCTCTAATCTCCATAGCAGCAGTCTCACTTTCAAGTAATGAAAGTTGAGTATAATATTCTAAAGTCTTGATTCTATCTTCAAGGAACTGAATATCTTTAAATGTATATCGCTTATAATTTGTTTCTTTAATATCAATATCTTTCTCAACATCAAAAACATATGGTCTATATGTTAATGTTGCCAATAACATTGCATCTTCAACATTCTCTGGTTCAACTGGATTTGATCCTGGAGCACCCTTTGCAATCTGAACAACATTATCTTTGTTCATAAAGACTTTATCAATCCTTGGAAGATAATATTGTAAACTTAAAATAGTAGTATCACCTATTCCAGGAACTCCAATCACATTACCAGTAAAGGATCTTGATGAATAATCAAAAAATTCTGTTCCATTTAATGTCCATGGAGAAGCAACAGATCCAGAACCAGAAAGCTTCTCAACTACCTGTGGTCTAAAATCTATAGCATCCCTTAATGGTTGCTCATCGTAAGTTGGGATTATCTTATAATCAACTTCAGCATATGAATCTACTGTATAAGGATTGATACCAGCAGTAGTAAGGAAACGGTCAAAGATTACTAAAACTTGATGTGTAGGTGCTGCATAGTTAGGTTTTCTAACAAGACTTGAGTAATCATAGAACTGATCTCTCATTCCATTATCTAAATCATAACTATCAGTTATATCCTTTGCACCAGTAACTATTTGCCCTGTGACAATTTTAAAAGTGGCAGAAGGGGATGTAATAGTCTCAGCATCTGTAAATTTATCGTCATCTACTGGAATAAAGTATACTTTATTGTTTGTACTGTCATATGAAACAACTCTTGCTCTAGAACCAGAATCATCACCTGTAAGAACATCATCTACAGATATAGTACCAACTAAATTGGTAAACTGTAGGTTGGGTACCATCTCATTGAGAGTAGCAGATGAATTGTTAGATTCATATATTGCTTTAATCTTGAATACATCACTACAACCTAAAGATATCCTAGCATCATCTACTCTGTATCCATATCCATCATTCTCAGCATTCTCTTGAGTTAATCCATTAACACCTGCAACTACACTCTTATTGAGTTTGAGGATCTTCATCCTTTCAGTAGTTTTTGCTTTTGCAGATCTATTAGATGCATAGACTGTAGCAATTACATCAATAGTTTGTCCATTAGTAAGACCAGTTACTGTGACAGTCTGTACGTTAGCTGACGAACCACTAAATCCAGGTGCTTGGAATATATCACCTTCATTAGTACCACCAGTAACAGACATAATGAAGTCATCATTATCTGCAGCATTCTTGAATACAAGTCCAGCACCAGCATCAAATGAATGGGTTGTTCCTGATACTGAACCACTAATAGTTTTTCTAAAGTATCCAGCTGGATTAACGGTATTATCCTTATTAGTATTCTTTACTGCATCAAACCCAAGCGGAGTAATAAGCTTATTCTTTTGTGCTTCCTTAATCTCAGCACGAGATCTAATTATAGAACTAGTAATAGATCCTGTAGCCATTGCAGCTGCACCAGAACCACCAGCCTTAATAACATCCATTACATAGGCATCAGTAATACCAGTAACTTTAACCTTCTGTGCAACACTGTTGTTGGAGAATTCAATGATGTCTCCTACTTTTAGTTGACTTTGGAAATTAGAAAGCTGTGCTGTAATTGTAGCAGTCTGTGTAGCACCACTACTTCCAAGGTTTGAAATAATAGCAGCAGATCCAGGAAGTGCAACTCTTACATCTAATCGTGCATCAGCACAACCATTAGTACCATACTTATAAGATTTTACATCACGAAAATCGTAAACTGTAGCAGCAGAAGCACTATTAGCTAATTGTCCTAGTTGAGTTCCACTATTTGCTTTGTTTAGGTCTAAATACTCATTCTGAGTAAAAGTACCTGTTACATCAATAAGATTTCCAAAATTAGATGCAGAACCGCCATTAGCATCAACTGCTACGTATCCAGTAGCACCTGAAGTTCTACCTACAACAAAATCACCTATATGCCAGTTTGCATTAGATTGAGTTTCTAATTTAGTATAGAATTTTGTATCTAATATATTAACTCTATAAACTGTAGTAGCAGTATTAACAGTACCTGATTCATAAGCAGAATTAAGTACTCTAGTTCTACCAATAGGATTACCAGCAGGAGAACCTGGCGTAGTTATTATTTCATCTCTAAGTTCAATATCTTCATATATTGTAGGTAATTCAGAAGTATTAGTGAAGAAAACATAGTTACCAACATCAGTTGTAATAGACTGATTATCAGAACCTGTAAAAGTTCTTGGCTTATCAACATCCTTATATGTTGTAGATAATCTTTCTGTTCTATATCCAGAGACATATGCAGAACCTGAAGATAATTGAACAGCAATATTAGCTTCATCTGCTGTATTGCCATCTGCAGTAGTTACACCTGCTGCATATACACCATTATTAAAACCATCATCAAGATTCTCTCTTGCATCTATAGTAAATTTCTTAACATAATAGTCACCAGATTCTTCTTTAGTTCTAGTTGCAAGAACCTCATTAATGAATCCAAGGTCACTTCTTTCTACTTTCTTTTGAATCTTACCAGTATTAGTTCTTAAAAGTTCAATAAAGTCAGCAGAGTTAGGATCTGTAGTTGCTTTTTTAACTAATGTAAGATTAATTTTAAATCTATCTGCACCTGGAGCAGAGAAGTTTGTACTACCAATTGCATTATCATATAGAGATGCATCTTCATCAGCAGTTATGATCTTCTCTTCTACTTTTAAACCAACTTTATATGATGGATTAGTACCATATTGGTCTAAAATTAGAGTCTGTTCATTTACAGGAACAAAATATCCTCTAACGTAATAAACACCAGCACCAACATTAGCAGTAGAACCCTTAGAGTTAGAATTAGAATTTAAAAGCTGTGCAAGAGGAGTTCCAGCAGCAATAGTTGTAGAAAGATATGTTATATCTGTCTCACAAGTAAGTGTTTCACCGTCGGTGAAGGTTGTTGTAATATTATCGTTTGCTTTTTGTAGATAATTTATATAAAATGTTATCTGATTCTTGGTTGATGTAGAGGAACTAATAGAAAATAGGACACGACCACGAACACCAGAGGTAGATCCTTTAATTACTAATCCATCAAGAGCAGTTCTGTATAATTCTACATCTAAATTCAAATAAGAATTATTGATTATAACACATGCAACATCATTGTTCAGAGTAATACCACCAGGAATTACTTGAGCACCTTCTTTATATACACCCTGACCGAAAGTATCGATCTGGTTTTGCATTAAACTCTGGAGAGTTGTTAGCTCCCTTGCCTGTACAGGATATCCAGGTTTAAATAGGACTTTTAAAAAGCCCTTACTCGAATCAAAGTCGTCGTAGTAAGGAGCAATATTCAGGTTCGTGTTCTGTGCCATTTAGAATTCTATGACTACTTTGATTTCTTCATTTTGATCAGCCGATCTAGTGATCGGATTTCTATTGTCTATGTAGAGCATTTCTCCAGATCCAAGTTCAATTTCTTGGTTGGCATAACCAGTTACAAATGATAATCCCAACTCATATACAGATACACCAATAGTAATCTGAGTAACAGGAACAGAAGATGTTCCTATAGTTGCGTCAGGAGTTGCTGTATAAGCATTTTGCGAAGATGTAATCTGATTTGCGCCAGAGAATGCAATAACGTTTCCATTGACAGTACCATCAACTGAGTTTTGATAATACTTCAATACTTTAGTTGTAGAATCATATGAAACTACAAATCCTTTAGCATTCGTAGATGCTTGTGTAATACTCTCGCCAGGAGCAAAGTTTCCACTAGGAGTACCTGTACCAGCCTGAGGGAAGATCATTGCTTTAACAGCAGATCTTGTATTCTGACTACAAATTGTTGAAGTATTGTAATCATATGGATTTAAAACAAGTCCAACTCGTCTATAAGTCAAATCATTAGGAAAATCAACAAATGCGCTACTAGTTTCTAATTTACTAGTAAACATAAGGCGATATGCACCTAATTCCCTAACAACATTATTTCCATGTCCACCAGAAGGAGGAATAACAACATCAAGAGATGCTCCAGTACCACTTCCAACATTAGGAATTAAAGCAACATCAATTGTTCCAAAAGTATATCCAGAACCAGCAGTAGTGATAGTAACAGATTCAACTGAACCAGAAGTTATCTTCACAGTACATTTTGCTTCATTTCCACCATTAATAGACCAATCACCACGAATAGGAACATCGGTATATTCTTTATTGTTATAACCAGTTCCAGCATTCTCAACAACTACACTATCAATAGCACCTGCACCAGCAGCGGATTGTACTAATGTATTTGTTAATACTGGAATAAATTCAGAAGTAACAAACTTCAGAATATTATCAGCGTCAATGGTGTACATATACTTCCAACGATAGGAGTATACACCAGGGCTATCACCAGTTTCTATGATAGTAGTTGATGTACCAGTTGGTTCTACCAATGAGGGTCTTCCTCTAGGGTAAACTGGATCCTGACCATTATACAAACACTTGTACACATTAAAGTCAGAGTTCATTACATAAAAATTACTGTCATAGAGCCTAGTAGCTCCATTGGCAGTAGTCTTAGTTGGTGCGTAGTCAGGCTTATACATTGAGTATGTACGTCCTACTCCACCTGTTGTCTGAGTTGGATCAACCCAATCTACTCTTGGTACTACTAAAGCAGTATCCGAGATATCTACACGCTTAAAGGCAACAGAATCAGCATATGATTCTGTTTGGTACTCAAAACTGTCGATAGGTTCACCTGCAGGTGGTACATCTGTACTACCCCAAGTCTTCGCCCTACCGACGAACATAAACACCTTATTCTGGGTTAACAAAGTATCCCTGAAGCTTTCTGCGGCGTAAATTCTAAATTTGTCAGTAACTAATGCCATGCCTTATAAGCTTTTGTTGTTATTTATAATGATCTCAGACGAACTTCTGGAAGAAGTGAGACGTTTCCGCTTGTGGTGCGCGAGAATGGATATTCAACTGTAAATGTATCTACAGCTGTGACAGTAACTTTATATGCTCCGTCAAATCCATCGCCTGAAGTATGATCTAGATATATGCTCATACCTGTTGTCAGGTTATGAGCTGCAGAAGTAGTAATTGTAGATACAGTTCCTGAAGAACTATATGTTCCTGTCTGAATGGATATTGCGAAAGCTGTAGTTCCACCGTATCCTCTACCACCTGTTGCAACTGTAAGAGTGTTAGCAGACGTGTTCTTAGAACCATATAGAATCCTTTCACATGTCCATCCTATTACATTACCAGAACTATCTGTTGCAGGATTATAATAAGGAATTAGGACTTCTCCCTCATCAGGGAAACCTATATTCTGACTAACATCAAAGTATATATTCTTACAAGTTAAAGTTGTATCTACAGCAGAAATACTAGAAGCCAAATATGTATTTGCTAATGCAAGAGTATTAGAGATAATTCTATCTCTTGACTTCCTCTCTATATGTACAGGATGTACAGCAAATACAGTTGGTGGTGTTAAGTATCCAGCACCACCATTTAGATTAACAATAGAGGTTACCGTACCACTTCCAGATTGAACAACTGTCTCTGCAGAAGCACCTGTTCCACTACCACCTTGGAAATAAAGAATTGGTGGAACTTCATAATTACTACCTCCATCTAATATACTAACTGTATCAACCTTTCCATTATTAATTGTACATTCAAAATTAGCAACGGTTGGTCGTAATCCAGTATATTCATAAGTGTCTACAGAAGTTGCACTTGATACTGTTGCTAATAGACGATCTTCACCTTCACTCTTAACCATGACTCTATCGTTAGGATCAAGAGAATTGAAAGTATTAGAAATGAATATATCTTCTGCAGATCCAACATAAATGTAAAGACTACATGTAGATCCTGCTCTTGGAGCTTCAAAGAATTCAATAATTGATCCGTTTAATTGATATGCAACTCCAGGTTCCTGGAATACACCATTAAGGAAGATCATTACGTTATTAGCTGGTTCAACAGAACTGTTATCACTCTGTAAGGAGAATGGTTCACTATTCAACGTCATAACAAAAGTCTTTCTAGCATTATCAAAGAAAGGAGCTATGGTATCAAGTAATTGTAATTTACCAAAGTAGAATCCATAGAAGTCCATACCACTGGTAGGTGCTTCAGTAAAGGATATTGTACTTCCTGTATATGTGTATGCTTCTGTGCTACCTTTAATCTGAAGAATACTATTCAAGAATATTAAGAAGTTATCAGATGCAGGTAATGCATAATTACTACCAGCAACTTTAGCACTGAATATCTTATCAGTTCCATCAAATGCCACAGTACCAACTTCAACTTGGAATTCTGGGTTTGATGAAGATGTTCTGGTGATTCCAGTTAGATTACCTGCTCCACCAGAAGTGGTTCCAACTGCTTGAGTAACAATTGCAGTTAAAGTAGTAATTGCAGATGCAACATCAGTACAATCATTAGTATCATAAGTTGCATTACCACTATCATTAGTAATAGTTAAATCTTTATACTGTGCTCCTTCTGTGTAATGGTTTGTTGTAACTGAGATGTTACGCATTACCTCGCGAGCAATATCTCTAGCATGATTGAATACTAATACAGTCTGATCTTCTTCACCTTGTAAGTGAACTGTACCAACATAGTATTTCGCTGCATCGTAAGTAGCATCATTACCACCAAACTCAATATTATTAGCAACAGCCTCAGTAATTAACTTAGTATCACGAATACACTTAACAAAACTAGGAACAACGAATGTGCTATTAGTAGCCATCATTCTTCCATAAGCAGTTGTTGCAATAAAGTCTAAGTTTTCACGTATCAATCTACCAGCATCAGCAAGTTTGTCATATTCATATCCACCAGATTGTACAAGAGACCTTGTGACACTATTTGCACTGGCACTTACGAACTGATGTGCAAAACCAGTCTTAACAGACCCAGGTGTTGCATTAACAAACGTATGTGTATGATCACCACCAGACTTAATAGCATTAGTAGTTGCTTGAATGAAGGTATGAGTATAATTACCTCCTGCTATGACGGCTGTAGCACCTGCTGATACAAAACTATGAGCATACTGATGAGTAATAGCAGAATCTCTATTGTTAGTATTAATCGTGATAACGCCAGTTTGCTTCTTGACGGTAGCGCGAGTAATAGAGTTACTAACTGCGGAGATAAACGTATGAGCTGTCGTATTAGTTGACGGTACACTGTTTAGAACCTGTATATCGAAAGTGTTGGTTGTGACATTGTATATCTTAACCCATTGACCGCTAATTGGATCTGTAGAACGAGGATAGTTATGGAATGAAGTATGGAAGTCCTCATTACATGTAAATCTAAAGGTATCATCATCAATCTTAATTTCATCACCAGCAATGAATCCATGATTATTAATAGTTATAGTGAATACACCTGTAAGAGGATCATAAGCAGCAACAGTAGGTGTTAACTTACCTTCGGGTACAAATGTATGAGCGTGCTGTCCATTAGGTCCAGCAACACCAACATTGATATCAAACGTATCAGTTGTAACATTTGATACAAGCATCCATTCATCATAATTAGGATCTTCTAAAGTTGGATAACTCTTAACTGTTGCATTACTATCCTTATTACATGTGAACTTCAATGCACCTTGATTGACCTTAATATAATCACCATTAGAGAAACCATGTCCAGCAACTGTTGATGTTAGTACACCTGTACTAGGTACATATACTGCAGCAGTTACAGCATGAGATGTATATCCAACACTCTTAATAGGAATTGGTCTATCATATGCCCAATCCTTTTTCTTCTTCAATCCATTACTAACAGCACTATCAAAGGTATGTACTGTTACGTTAGTAGAAGGAATAGAATCTAATACCTGAACCTTAAAGGTTGTATCATCAGCATCCCAAATAGTTAACCATCTACCACTAGCAGGATCAGTTGCTCTAGGATAAGCATGTGTGCCTCCACCTTGCGTACAAGTGAATACAATAGCACTATCATCAAATTTAACTTGATCACCGTTCACAAAGGCAGCTGCACCCCCTCCATGAGTAACAGTCATAATACCTGTAGCAGGATCATAATCTGCATCTGTTGGGGTATATGAAATAGTATCAGTTCTAGGATAAGACTGGTTGCTAACACCACCATTATCACAACTCATTACAATACCACCATCTGCTAATTTGATGGTATCTCCTTTTCTTTGAACACAATTATCTGAAGCAGAAACAAATGTGTGTGCTTGACCTGTTGCTCCAGTTGCAACATAGAAATTCAATTGTATTGTATCATTTGTTACAGCAAGTACTTGTAACCATGATCTATAGGCAGGATCCGTTACTCTTGGATAACTATGATTTCCAGCACCAGCAGTACATGTGAATGTTAATGATTCTTTAGCGATTTGAACATAATCACCTTTATTGATAGTATGACCTTTAATTGTTAATGTTGCTACACCTGTAGCAGGATCATAAGCAATATCAGTAGGAGTGAATGTATCATATCCACGGAACTTATGCCCACCAACAGTTAGATCAAGATCTCCATTAGCAAGGTTAAGAGCAGCACCTGTTGGTTGATAATTTACAATAGGTGATGTTCCAACATTAACTGTGATTGTTGTTCCAGTTGTAGCAGTGATATATTGATTAGTCTTAGCAGCTGGATCTGTTACTCTTGGATAGTTGTGTAAAGTAGCACCCAAACTAGTTAGATTTCCACTAGCAAGAGTACCATCATTCTCCATATCACATCTAAACATCAATGAGTTAACATCAATGTTAATGCTATTTCCAACCTCAAGACTATGAGATCCAATAGTTAATTGAAGATCTCCAGTTGTTGCAGTATAGGTAGCTGCCGTTGGAGTAAATGCAACTTCAGGTGATGCACCAACATCAACGGTAAATGTGTCTGAAGTAACAGACTCGACTCCAATTACTGCCTTGGAAGATCTATCACCTGCAGCTGGATATGAATGTCTGGAGAAGTCATCATCCATTGAGCATGTGAATGTCAATGCGTCATCATCAATACTAACAAAGCTAGTTGCATAAAGAATGCCATCTGCCAATCCAGAAACGAATGTATGAGTAGTGGTATTAGTACAAGGAGTATCATCCAAACATTGAATATCAAATGTATCTGGATTTACTGCTCTGATTGTAATCCACTTACCGCTAATTGGATCTGTTGAACGTGGATAAGCAGTCTGTCCACCACTACCATGAGTACAACTAAAGGTTATAGCACCATCCTTAAGTTTTACTTTATCTCCTGCTTTAAATCCATGATTATTTACTTCTATTGTAACAATACCAGTGGTTGTATTGAATGATGCACCAGTTGCAGTATGAGATGTAGCAGCAGTCAATCCATGGTTCTCAACACTCATTGACAAAGCACCTGTAGATGCATTGAATGTAGCTGAGGTCGGTGTCATTGCCTTCTCTACTGCCTGTCCAATATTAACTTTGAAATTATTTGTAGATACTTCAAATACATTGAGCCAGTTACCTGCAGCAGGATCAGTAGATCTTGGATATGTGTGATTTGTAGCATATCCATCACGAGAGCACTTAAAGGTTAAACCATCAGCAGCAAACTGAACAAAATCACCATTAGAAAGACCATGAGCAGTAGCCCAGACTTCCATTATACCAGTAGTAGCATCATAATCACAGTATGATGGTTGATACTGATAAGTTGCTAGTGAATCAAATGTATGTGTAGTAGTATTTGTAGCAGCAGTACCATTTAATGCATTAACAGTAAACGTAGTAGAAGATATAGCATCAACTGGGACATTCTTACCAGAAATAGGATCTGAAGAACGAGGATATGAATGAACACCGCCACCCTGCGTACAAGTGAAGTTCAATGAGTTATTTGAGAACTTAACTGTAGATGTGGCAATGCTTAAACCAGAAGCAACAGCAGATACGAATGAATGAGCATCAGTGTTTGTAGAAGGAATTGTATCCAGTACAGTTACATCAAATGTGTTAGTTGTTATGTTTGATACTTCTAACCATCTATCACTAGCATAGTCAGTATTACGTGGATAATCCTTTTGTGCAGCAGTACCAGAAGCACCACCAAACGCACAACTTAATTTAAGTGAACCATCAGCAAATTTAACCTGATCACCTGCCTTCAATCCATGTGCCACTACAGTAACTGTCATAATACCTGTAGTTGGATTATAATCAGCATCAGTTACAGTTGTAGTTGTAGGAGCAGTTAAAGTATGCTCTCCAACAGTTAATTCTAGTACACCTGTACTAGGAGTGTATGATGCGGTACTAGGTACATATGAATTAGTTAATGGTTTTCCAATTGGACTGATTCCTAAGATATCGTTGTCTGTATATCCGTTACCTGGGTTGTTTAATACTACATTCTTAACACCACCATCAACAACAACTATATCACCAGTAGCACCAACACCTGTTCCAATCTTATTGAATAATGGAATATTTGCATATGTTCCATCTGCATATCCTGTACCAGCAGTTAACCCATCAGAAGTGTCTCTAACAGGACTTAAATTAGTATTAACCTGTACAGTAATGGTAGTAGCAGTTTCTGCTGTAATTGCCAAGGTAGCACCAAATGCTTCATCAGATGGTCTTGGATAAGCATGTGTACTAGCGTGATTATCAGCAGCACAAGTAAACTTAAGAGAACTATCAGCAATCTGAATAGTATCACTAGTCGTATAACTATGAGATCCAATAGTTAATTCTAAGAGACCTGTAGCAGGAGTGTATGTAGCATTTGTTACATTCTTCTGTGTGTTACTATCACTTACCACAGTTACAGCATTGGTTGCTGTACCACCAACATAGGTATGAGCAGCACTACCAGACATACCAGTATCTAAAGTCTTAAGTTCATCACCAATCTGATCTAATTGGAAGCTAGAAGTATATGATGCACGATCATAGTACATTACCAAAGCACTAGAACCTACTTTAGGTGCAGTAGAGAATGTTATAACATCACTAGCAAAGGTATAGTTATTTGGATTCTGAACAATACCATCAATTATAACTAAGAACTGTGATTTAACTGAGGTCTTAGAAATCTTAGTAGTAATTAATGTATTATCAACTCTTGTTGTGAACTGAGTATTAACCCCATCAATACCTACTGTAAATTTATTAATAGCAGCAGTAGATCCAACATTAACAGTAAATGTATCATTAGTAGTTGCTGTAATATCTAATATCTTTCCACCATGTCCTATTGGATCTGTTGATCTTGGATATGTGTGGTTAGTTGCATTGTTATCCATTAGACAAGTTAATGTCAATGCATCATCAGCAATAGAGATCTTATTATTAGTATTCAACCCATGTCCAGCACTATGAATCACTAAATTACCATCTGCAGGAGTATATACAACATTTGTTGGGTTAAAGAAACTTCCGTTATTTGCTACAATACCATCTGTATTACAAGAAACAAATGTATGTGTACCTACGCTAAGTGAGGATAGTACAACTGTACTACCTCCAAGAGAAGATTTCAAAGATATTGTATTAGCATCAATAACATCAACGTAATATACGGTTCCTGTTGTTAATCCACCAATATCACCTCTAAAGGTAACAGTTTGATTCTCAACCAATCCATGATTAGTTAATGTAATTCTATTATTACTTAAGTCAACTACACTAGAAGATGCTCCATCAAAGCTAATATCTCTAGATGTAATATCATCAACCTTATATGAGACACAAGTTAAGATTTTCTGAATATCTAACAACTGTCTACCGAATATTTGAACCTCTGTGGGAACAGCTGCTGTATAATCTGGTTTACCTAGAGCAAAGTTATTAATGGTTGCCAACTTACCAGTATTCTTAGCAGATGGTTTTGGTGTTACATATGTAAGACCATTAAAGGTTGCACTAATACTATTACTACCAGGAACCCACCAATCTGTTGAACTAGTGGTAAGTAAATCAAGAGTAGGTTTACCTCTATAAGATTTCTTAGATGCTTGTGATAATATTTGTGTACCAACAACTTTAAATCCTGCAGGGTGAGCAGCAAATTTAAGTGGATTCTTCCAATCTCTAATATTAATAGGTGAAGATATCTCATATGAGAATTCTTGGAACCTATTACTATCATATAATCTCTGTTCGTTAATATCTAAGAAACCAGTAGTACGTTCCCATTGAGAAGAAGATATACTAATTGGAGAAACTTCAAATACAGCATCTGCTCTATCAAATGCATGAATCGAACCAAATGATGAAGATTCTTCACCAAATATAGGTTCACCAACTTTAAACTCACCTTCACTAATTTCTACACTAACAACACGTCCTGCTGGATCCCAATTCTTAACATATCCAAATGCAGTATATGATGCTGTAGATGCACCCTGATAAACTCTTTCTCCAACTAAGAAAGTTGCAGGTCTCATATATGCAGTAATAACATCACCAAGATCAGTAGTATCTAATGTGAAGGTTGTTAATCCATTAGCATCTCCAACTGGAGCAGAAGTAAATGTAATTGTTGTTGGAGTATTAGCAATTGCATTTGCCTCAGATGTTGCTAATTTAACTTGATTATTTGCCAATCCATTTGAACCATTAGCAGCAACAACATAATATGTTGTATTAATTGCCAATGGAGCTGGGAAAGTACCAACTACCTCATTTAAGGTTACTGCAGTACCTGTTGGCATCTTTGTATTATATGGGAAGTTTAAAGTACTATTAGACATTAATGCAACCCAATTATGAGTTACTCTTGCATTTACGACTGGAGCAGATAAGAATCCTCTACCTCCATTCCTAACCTCTACCGATTGTATAACTTCATTCTCAACAATCGCTTCTAATTGATAAAGTGACCCACTTCCACCAGTAAGAACAATTGTTGGTTGTGATACAAAATTCTGACCGCCATTAGTAACATCAAGGTAATCAATAACTTGAGTTCTTGTTAATTGAAGATTATAGGTTGTATTTAACTCTGGTTTTAGAGTTCTATCATGACTATAGTTAAATGTAATATTATCTCCACCAATCTTTAATATCTTACCTAAATCAGAAGATTTAAGTAATAAAGAAGCACCTTTTCCTGTTTTCTGTGTAATATTAACTACAGGAGCATTCTGATATAATGTTCCTCCATCTTCAATATTAATAGAAGAAACACCTTCATTTACAATACTTGAATTAAACTTAGCGTTGATTCCACTACCACCACTAACATCTACATTAGGTGCTGATAGATAACCAGATCCAGTGTTAGTTACTGTAATAGCATCAATAGATGCATTTAACACACAATTGGTAATTGCTGGATCAAGATGTGTCAGTTTATCAACTGTCACAGTAGCATCATGAGTAACATCAGTACCACCCATTGATGCACCAGAAATTGTAATAACATCACCTAGTGCATATGTACTACCACCATCAGTAACAGTAATACTTTCAATAGTTCCTGCACCATTAACAATTACTGTAAACTCAACATTAGTTCCTCCAGTAGGAGCAACACTCTTTTGAGCAACACCAGTATATGTTCCAGTTGTATAATTGGTACTAGACTGTGTAGTAATTGATACAGTGTTTACTAGTCCATATGTGGGATCATCAAGATCAATAGTAGGAGCAGCTCTGTAATTAGATCCTGCTGCAATAATACTAACAGATTCTAATTTACCAACATTTGGACCTGAGCTGGGAATAACGGCCTGGACGTTAGCATGTATTCCACCTACAGTTGTAACCTTAGCTTCAGCATCAGAACTATAAACCTTACCTCTAGCATTGTTAGATGCCCATGGAGTATACATGATCCACCCTCTAGTTGCTGCACTAAAGTTACCAGCTCCATCTTTTAGGTTATTTCGCAGAGGTTGAATTCTCAATATGGAAGTTGTTGGATCCCAATTAATAACTTTACCTCTAGCAGTTTGAGCACCTAGAACTGGTTCTGATATAACAATTTCATCTTTAGCAAACGAACCACTACCTAATACTTCAGTTAGAGTTAAATCTACAAAATCTGGTAAAGTTACATATGCTACTGGAGCACCTGCAGGATTATAACCAGATCCCATGTTAGCAATAGTAACACCAGATACTGAACCAGAAATAGTAGCAACTGCGGTTGCACCAGATCCAGATCTAGTGGATCCAGTCAATTTTGGAAGAGATGAGTAGTTCCTTCCTGAATCACCAATAGAAATTTTTCCAATACCGCCTGTTGGGTATATTGAAGTTGTAACATAATTAATGCCACTTGTATACCCACTTTCGGGTTCTTTTCCAACAATATAGGTAAAATTAAGATCAGTTACATCTTTTACAATATTTGTGCCAGATAAAGGCTCATTCATTACTGTAAGGTAACTTCCAGCAATAGTTCCTTGAATATCGAAATAATAGAAGATTCCAGGAAGATCTGTCATCAATATAGTGATAGAAGTCTGTTGACCCGTTTGTGCATTGCTTGTTTCTGCAGATATGTTCTTATAAGTGAAAATATCGGTATTTGCGGGATCTAACGTAAATGCAAGTGTTTTTCCAACATTACTTGCATCAGAAGTGTCAAATGTGTAAGAATGCCCGTCAATCAACTCTAACTTAGGTTCTTGGACATAAACATCAGCAGAAGTGACTGTAGCGGCAGCTGTAGACCCATGATTGCGTTTTACAGTGAATCTACGAAGAGTTTCCGTTCTAATTACTTCATAATCAGTTTTATCGTATGTAGATGGAGAAACTCCTGAAATATTAACAGTATCGCCTATTGCAACTTGATGAGCAAGACTTGTATGACATACTGCCTCTCTTAAAGTCTCAGTTAATGTAATACTAAAACTAGACCCTCCACCGTTACCTAAGTTCTGATCACTAGCAGAAATAGTATCTCCAACATTATATGCAGTACCAAACTCTGTAATTGTAACTGTAGTAATTGCACCACCAGAAATGACTATAGTTGCCTTTGCATTCCTACCACTATTATTAGTAGTCAATGGAACGTCAGTATAAGTTCCATTTTCATATCCAGAACCACCAGTGATAGATGACCATCCACCTTGGACTAAATTACCGTCTGTACGAGTTCTTACGTAAGTCCAAGACAATGTACCATCAGATGCTGTTCCTGATAAGTGAGTAGGAGCATTTCCTGCACCAGAATCAGATGTACCAGCTGCAGCAGCCTTATAAACTCTATTTGCAACATAAACAAGATCATTTTTAGCATATGCAGTACTATTAGTCCAAGGACCAATTAACTTCATACTTACTAGGTCAAAATACTCAAAATGGTACTTATTATTGATAATTTTAGTATTAAGAGATCTTGTAGATGAATTATCAGCAATAGTGATAGTAAGTTGATCATCACCAACCAAATAATGTTTATCTGAAGTTGTTAAGGTTGCAGTAACAACATCATCGTCATCTACAGCATAATTGAGAGAAGAAACCGTTGTACCAGTAACTGCAGAGATTGCTGCACTAACACCTTCTCCTCCAGAAGTACTATTATCGAATAATAGTCGATCATTGACCTTATAACCAGTACCACCACCTTCTACTAGATATTGATCGATATTAGCAGAAGAATATTGGTTAGTAGAACTAACTGTTAACGATTCTGCAATTCCACCACGGATTACTGGATAATAACTAAAATATCCAATACCATCTTCAACATATTGAAGAATCTCTCCAGTTTCAAGTGTAATGAGAGTTGTAGTGTCTTCTAGTGCCAAAACAAAGTCAACTTTGTTATCAAGTTGCTTTCTCTTAGTGGTTATGTTATCAGTTCCGATATATGGTGCTTTATACCTAATTGAGTCTTCTGTAAAGTTTTTCTGAAGACCATTTCCGTCCCAGTTGACTTCATCCGCTTCTGAGTAGAAATTTGGTCCTACAAAATACGGAAATTTCGGATTTCCGCTGATTCCATCAATTGTACAGAAATATGCATAAACTCCATCTGGAAATTCTGGAGTTACGCAGAATCTACCGTTATATTGGTCTAAACCACCTAATCCCTCTACATATTCATAATCTTCAATAAAGGTGCCCATAGGGTCAGCAAGACCACTTAGAAGAGCATCCCTACTTGTCTTCAATCGGTAGCTTGTACCAGGTTGACTATATGCATTGTATGGATTCTGGTTTTCGGGATCCTCATACCCATAAGGTCCATATATGGGGTGTCCATCATAAGCCCATCCAATAATAGGTGAGTGTTTAGTTGGATTTAACTCTTTCCATGGTGGATTATTAGGATCTGTGTCAGGTTCAATATTATCAGCTAAGTAATATCTAAGATTCTTAGGATTGTACAAATATCCATACTCTCCACCATATATTCCACTATTCTCACCTTCCATTACTGCACCACTAGATTGGTCAGTCACTTTCCTTGCATTGAAGGATACTTGACCAACTTCTGTTGCAGTTGCTGATTCGTTAAAGGTTAATTCTGTTAATTTGGTTGTAAATGACGCACCAGTTCCTGGATATACAATACTGATGTTTGTATTACCTACAGTATATCCAATTCCTTTGTTAGTTACTACAATACCAGTAACAATGTTCTGTGATAGGTCTACTTGAGCAAATGCAGTAGCACCAACTCCATCTCCAGTAATAACAACGTCTGGAGCACCAAAATACCCACTACCACCAAAAGTTACGATAGCACTTTCTATCTTTCCATTCAAAATTGATGGATAGGCAACAGCACCACTACCAGAGATTAATTTGATGACTGGTTCGTAAGTATACTGTGATCCAGCAGCAGTAATAGTAATATCCTTAAGAGGTCCACGTACAACAGCAGTTGCAGTTGCTCCTGCACCATTACCACCAGTAATTATAATTGTTGGTAATCCAGCAGCCTGTGTATATCCACTTCCAGAGTTGGTGACTGTGATTCCAGTAACCTTACCCTCAGTTATCTGTGCAACAGCAGTTGCCTGTGTACTACTGGATGCACCACCTCCACTAATAGAGACACTTGGTTCACTTGTGTACCCGCCACCCCCATTTGTAACGTTAATAGAAATAACTCTACCGTCTACCTCTGCAGTTGCAGATGCAGCAAGACCTAAGTAAGTCCATTCAATAGTTCCTAGAGTTACATTACCAGATGTATGTGTTGGATACAATGTATTGCTACTTTGCCCTACATTCTTAGATTGATATCTCTTTCCACCCCATTTAACAACTATTCCACTAGCATAGTTGGTTGCAAGCTTATAATCTGGTTCAAATTCAACTGTAGGTGGGTTTTGAATATCATATCCATCTCCACCTGAATTTTTAGTGATTGATTTTAATCCACCATACTTTCTAGTAGTACTTCCCTTATATGAGAATAAAGGAACGCCATTAGCACCAATTCCAACTTGACCTATAGGAGTTGGAGTCTTTGTACTCTTAGTAGATGTCTGTAATGGTATTCTCTTAAGATATCTCTGGTTTCCTGGATCTATATCAGCTGCTGCGAAAGGTCCAATCTTATGTGATGGTATACCTGTACTAGCTACAATACAATCTGTTGATGACTTGTAGGTATTACTGGTATCTGCAATAAACTTGGAAACTATAGCATTATAGGAATAGTCAGATGATCCATATGCAAATTCTCTAGCAATAAAGAATTCCTTACCTGCTAATATCGGAGCAGCAGGAGTTGACGAGAGAACAAATTCAAAAATGTAATTATCAACAATACCAATCACATCATGTTGGTTGTTGTAGATATCTTCCTCAGCATTAAGGATTCTAACCTTATCATCTCTTCTTAATTGATGCTTTTCCTTTGTTGTAACAGTTACCCTAACAGCACCATTAGGATCGGGTGTTCCTAGGGTTGCTGTAACCCCTCTAAGTGCTCTTCTGACGTTATATACAAAAGAACTCCATATTGGGTCAAGACTATCGAAACCAGGTGCTAGAGGGGTCGTAACCTTACTTTGTGGAAGGTAATACTTACCACCTTTTGATATATTAACACCTCTGGTTCCACCATAGACCTTTAATTGGATTTCAGACCCATCTACGTTGCTTTTACCGTAAATCTTGTATGCAGCAAAAACTTCTTGCCCTGCATCATGTGCTACATTGAGTGTACTCTCTCTAGCACGATTACAACCTAAAAATTGGTTAACCGTTTTGTCAGTATAGCTAATAATTTCATCTTCAATTCTAAATCGACCATTTTTCTCTGGCCAACCTAATGTAGAATCAACAGTAATGATATCATCACTTAAACTACCAGTTAAATCCGCAGCAAGAATTGATTTGTAAGGAGTTACAAAAGTTCCAAGTGCATTATTGGTATCTACGTCAACTTCAAAGATTGAACCAGTCTGAGTGAATACTTCAACAACACCTTTAACGTATATACGTGCTGCATTGATACTTGGATCATTTGCATCAGCTTCTTGGTATAAAACTTCCCCAACAAGTTCAGTTGGATCTCCTGTTATAGCAACACAGCGAATTACTTCCCTAGAAGTGTAATATGCGTCCGATGGTTTGAAAATTCGGTCTCTTGGATAAGAAATTTCCGATTCTACGCCAAAAATCGTTCTCAAAACAAATTGGAACGATCTTGTAGACCCTTTAGAAGCATAAAAGTCCTTAATTCGCTTAATTACGGTACTTTCAGTAAGTCCAGAGTAAAAATTCTTCGGATAAGTGGATAAAAGCAGTTCTTTGAACTGTCCCAACATGAAAAGTGGGAACAGGTTGTTCAAATTAACAACTTTTGACCCAAGAACGTGTTCTGTGGGAGTTGTTGATGAGAAAATGAAGTCTCCTGCCTCTCCAATTGCTTTTACAGCATCAAAACCCCTTGAACAGGTATTAAAAAGGGTTGCACCCTTACTTTGGTAGTAAATTATCTCATCATCTATTAAAATTAGTCCCTCACTGGGAAAATCACGAGTTGAAGTAACGTCAACAGTAGTAGAAGAGGTAGTTACCGTCGAAATTGTTGTTGTTTCAGTAACTAGGTTACCATAATTGTCAAGATTATAATAATCAGCCCAATTATTGATTATATCTAAGCAATATCCCTTTAATTCTTGTGATTGATAGTATGCTTTAACGAACTCTATGAATGTAGGAAAGCTATCCTGTATAAAACTGGCAAATTGGCCAGTAATACTATCAGATATCTGCGATCTAGATTCAGGACTTACTTCCGATGGAACTGGTGTTGTCGTGACCGTCGTAGTCGGAGTAGTCCACGACCCTACTTTCCAGGATGAATTCGATTGAGCCATGCGTTTTATTAATTATAGCTGGACTCTGGTACAACTCCCGTACCAGATAGGTTTGAACCGCTACTGATGGTGTCTTCCACAACACTTACAGTCGTATTATCTATACCTAATGTCAAATAGGTTTCACGCAAAGAAACAAGATCATTGGATTCTGGAACTGCTGAAAGTTGAAGAATGTTACCTGATGTTATTGTGGTTGAAATTATTATGTCATTAATGACAATTTCACCCATATCATAGTCAACAGTACCTACGTCAGCAGTACTGTATTCAAATGCACCAGTGTCTTTAATATAATAAAGTCTCAATTTACCTAAACCATCATCATTGATGAAGTAAGTATTGATTGTATCACCAGCAATTTTAAATCCTGAAGAAGAAACCGTAGGTTCTGTCGAGGTTCCTTGGTTAATTCTGTTACCATAACAGATTTTATAGTTCACACGAGCGTTTAAATCAACTGTTACGTTCTTTCTCATCTTGAGACGAGTGATATTCGATGTAATTGATCCATCTGCACCATCAATTATACTCTGAAGTTTAGAGTATTTGAACTTTCCACCGAATTTATTGAATTCAGATCCTGTATTAAGCGCAGTTAGTGTTGCAATAACTGCATTTTGCACTTCATCTCTCAATTTACGTGTAATATTTGGATTATAGTACACAAAACTGTTCATATCGATGTATAAAATCGATGGATCAATGATTGAAGGTTGAATTGCTGCTACAGAATACTCTCTAAGCTTCTTCAAAATAACATTTTTCTCGGAAAGAGATAATTTATCCGCATTTTTTGGTTTGATTGCCAAAAATACCTTTCCATATTCAGGTGGAGACGCTTCTTCACCACCATAACACGCAATTGAAGCAACGTTAGGATAAATTTGAGGAACAATTGCCTCATAATCCTGCGTTGAAACTGCTCTACCGAATGCAGAGTAGAATTTAGGCGCAGAAAACTTAATTCCTTCCTTAGATTCTGCTGGAGCACCGCCTTCTGGACGTTTATCCAGTGTAATAGTGATTCCAGAGGTCAAAGAATTCGCTTCATCATCTAAAAATGTACCAATATTAGTGAAAGTAAGCAATCCATTAGCTCCCATTCCACTAGAAGTGGTATAAGTGACGCTAATTACATCACCATTGAGCAAATCTTTACCAATTGTACCGTCTCCGAACATAATTTCGGGTCTTTGATACTCAGATTCCTCTAAAAAGAAGACTTTTGATGTAGAATCTATCTTAGTAATGTCTGTTGCTTGTAAATAACGCTCTGTAATAGTACCAGAACTGACCTGAACCTTCATTGAGGAAGTATCTGCGTTCTGATTCGTTAGAATAAAACGTTGTCTTTCATTAACATTGCGTACAAATGTGTCTGTTAGGTAAACACCTTCATAAACTATAAGATCTGAGAAGGTTGCAATACCTGTTGTACTATCCACAGACACGATAACATCAGATGGAACAGAGAAGACGAAGTTATTATTGTCTAAACCTGTGAAATTTAATACTAATCCTTGTGAAAGTGTAACCGTTTTTGGATATCCTTTTGTAATTACACCCTGTGCATTGGTTGTAACATTGGTTTGAACCTGAATTGTAACCGTTGCTTGTGAAGAACGAGCTGATTTTGGTGTATAACCAATCATCCTTGCCAATTTTACGACATTTTCACGTAAAACTGCGGTCTCTAGGAACCCTTCATTAACTGCAAGGTTGGCATTTACACTTGTATAGTAAGTATTATATGCTAAAGTATCAATTAAGACAGTCAATGATGACCCTTCAAAGTCATAATCACTAAACTCTGACTGTGCCTTTAGATAATCTTTAATTTGTGCCTTGATTTCGTTGAACTCAAGAGCATTGACTTGTTTAAATGCCATTATGGTTTCAATGCTATATCGACTGAATCTTGTAAAGGTGGAATTCCCAATATCACATAATTAATAGACACATCCAATTGGTTACGATTCTCTTCCCATTGGGTATCAATATCTATAACTGCAACCCTTGGCTCATGTAAGTTGATAATTTCTTCAAGATTATCAGTTATTTCATTCTCAAGATCAGGACTAGCATTTTCAAATAACAGTCCTATAATGTTACCACCAAAGAAAGGATCAAATGGTTTCTCATAAAAGTTATATAATACTATATTTCTCACACTAGCCTTAATAGCTGATTCATTAGTCAGTGCCAAAACATCGTTTGTCACTGCGTTCTTTTCAAAAGTCAAGCTGAAGTCGCGGAAGGACTTCGATATAATAGCCATCCTTTACGGAATTAACCTTCTTTATATTTATACCCGTTATTCAGACTTGATAGAAAGTATACTTTAAGAAGAGCTCCTGACCCTTTTTAATTGGTTTAATAGTCGTCATATGATATATCTTACCCCATCCCTGATCTTCATACCCTTTAACGCAGTTAGGGTCATCATTATGATTCACAAAACCTCCTAAAGGGGTTCTCATAATTTGTTCATCTACCACAACATGTGATATACCAAGATAGATGTTATCTGGTATATCCTCTTTAGCAAAGATGCCTTGTCCTGCGACAGGGCTATCTTTGATGTGTAGGCACTTAGGCAATGCTTGATACATTATAATGAAAATCCTGCTTCTATGTCTAACCATCCAGTAATGATGGTCTTTTCTAATTTCTCGTCAATAACTCCTCTATGAGTATGTGTCCATTCGGCTGGCCATATCACAGTAGCACCCTTCTTGGCAGGGATATACTTATCCTGATACTTCCATTCAGTTCCACCGTCAGGATTATCAGAAAGGTACGTCATCCATACTAGAAATCGTTCTCTATTTATTCTCTGCATACCTCTTTCATAATGCCATGTTCTATAACCCTGATTGGGTTTATATCTCTGTATGTTAAACATTGGAGATACATGACAATCAAGTTCACCTGCTTGTGGATATGTACGATAATAATCTTTTAGACAATCCATCAAACTCAGCATATACGTGTCAAGAACTTTTTCATTCTTAGCAAGCATGGTATGACAGTGCATATCTGTAGATGTTTTACCTGTTGCCTGAAGGTGTCTCTGAGAATATAATCCGTTATATTCTATTTTTGGTAAGTAGGTACATGTTTCATAGAACTCTACTATTTTATCACATATACCTACATCTATCTCACCTTCCCAGATGAAATTATGCATTATCTGCCCTGTCCTCTATATCTCTTCTTTGCACCATTACGACTGGTAGCAGAGAACTTACTATGTTGACCTCTACCTTGTCTTGTCTTCTTGGGAATTGCTTCCGATTTAACAGTAGTACCGAAACCACCTGCTTTTGTTTTTGCCATAATTAACCACCTGCGAATACGTTGGGTGAACCTTCAGCAACACTAGTACATGTTGCATCCCCTATTCTACCACATCCTTTGCCATTTACAAATACGGTTGTACTTCCTGTTGTAATTGCTACTGCATGGGAAGGACATATAGGTGCTGGTAATAAGTGTGATGTATTAACGTCTCCTTGACGAGAGATAGGTATGTTATTGCAGAAGACATCAGGAGATCCCTCTGCTCTGGTCATTCCAGAACAATGTGAAACGTCTGCATCGCCTATTCTAGTTACTGCTGGCATTGTTCACTACCTCCTTGAAAATCGTGAATACTTTCTGATCCACCTATTGCAAATGGATTGTACTTAGCAGTAGCGATCCTATACATCTTCTCATGCATAGTAACTACTTCTGCTGCTCCCTTTTCAAATTCAGGAGTTGATTCATGACGAGAAGCATAGTTCTTTTCATGTTCTATATGGTCACTTTCATCAAACCAATCAGCAATCTCTTCTTCTGGTCTGGGGTTCTCTTCTAATTCTATCATCTTTTCAGGAGGTGCATATTTGTTATCACCATTCGCTACTGGCATACTATCATGTGGGTGTGGCTTAGAGTTTTTCATTTAGTTTCTCTAGTCATCAATTCCATTAGGTAGTCCGTATACTTGGACATCTCTGAATGTTGCTCTTCCGTATGTGGGGGTTCTGGAGCAACAGGGGCAAACTTAATAAGATGATCAAACGAGGCAGGTAGGTCTCCTGCTCTGTTATGCCTTATCAGTTCTCCGTTAACCTTAACAATGAATTCCCCTTCCAAATCTTCCATAGATCTTCTTTCCGTTGAATCCTATTTAGAGACCACGGCGCGATTTTCGCGGATTTTTAACGCGATTTTTTAATCTCTAAGGATTTCTCCCACTCACTAATGAGTAGTACAAGCTCAGAGATTCTCGCCTGTGCATTCTTTATCTTTTCCTCTAAGTGATTAGTACTCATGTCGGAATAGGCTTACCACCTTCATTCAAAGGTAGGCAAGGTGCAGGTGCAGGTTCTTCATTATGGGCACCAGATTGTGTCCATGCCTCTGAGACTGGTCCTTGCTCAATCTCTTGATTGATGTTTCTAATTTGTTTCTCATGATCACACACAACATCGACGAGTTTCTCATACTCAGATGTTTCTGTCCTCCGCATCATTAGAAGACTGTTCGAGACCTTATGTTCGAGTGCTGTGATTCTTTCGAGAAGTTCTTCGTTTGATAAACTCATAATTTTTGATTAACCTGTGTTATGGGTGTCAATGGTATTTACCCAAGTTTCTCCTTTGCGAGGAACCTTTCTTGCAAGTCATAGTTTAATCTCCAATTCTCTGTATTAACCCAATAACCAATGATTCCTTGACCATCACAGTTATATCCGTAACCTGTCACACGTTCTCTACATCCGTCAAGGTCGAAAGTCTTACCGCTGGTAAGATAGTCGTGGTACTTAGCGTCTAGTGTGATCATTGGCTCAGAGAAGGGAGGGTGTCATTTATATATGTACATTATACCGAAACCCTCACATAAAGTCAAGGGGCACTTCACAGTTTTTACAAATTCTTAAGGGTACCTTTATATTTGAAAGGGTCTGGGGGATTTTTTGGGAAAATTTTTTATTTTGTTTCACGCTCGCTCATGCAAGACTTTATAGCTTGGATTGCGTATGGATGTTAAGCTATGGGGGGCATGAAAAAACCCCCACTAGGGGGGTAGTGCCATTTAGCGGATGTGCGGCGGTGCAATTTCGGCACGCCATCCTAGATTCATGAAATCCTCGACTGTTTGGATCGCTTGCTCATAGGTTGAGACTGAGATAAGTCTTGCCCGTTGTGGTTCACGATTTGTCCAGTAGCGGATGCAGTTGCTTGAGGATCGCATAGGAAATAGTAACGAATGAAGGGGTCAGAAGTGAGAAGGTCGTAGGTTGATGAATTCATCGAGTGTAAACTGTGGTTACTGAAACAATGGGATGACCTGAGTAGTTCGGTCTAAAGATGATGGGGTCGAATGCCCTAGCAATGCGATCAAAGAAGAGATAGGATTTGTCCTCCCATTTCTTGTAAGCATTCCATTTCTTGTTAGGCATGAAGTGCGGGGAGTTGATGCGATTGGTTGGTGGATTCAATTTCCCAAGATCAGAAGGGGTCGAAGTGAAGGTCAGTTTCCAAGAGGAATTCATGCGTTGACTTCCATCCATTTGAACTCAGCATCCGTGCCACATCTCCATATTGTCATTGCCTCCATTTGGTCAGTTGCCCAAGAGAGTGCAATGTCTTGGATGCGGTCGAAGTCAGAACCGAACTCTGCATTTGCTTTGAGTTCGTTACCCCATGATGAGGGTTGGACTGCCCATGATGTCATAATAGAAAAACCTGTTGTGAAAATTGGATTAGGGAAAAGCGATCTAGTGACGATCGCTTATATTCCATGTGCCTGTAGGATGTGATCTGAAAGTGAAATCATCCTCGGCGAGTTTGGTCAACGCTGCCATGACCGCTTTGTCTTTGATTGCGTTCTCGTTCATAAGAACAGCACCGCCGAACATAGGGCGAAGGTCAGAGTTGAACATTGGTTGTTTGTTTGACATGTCCTAATTATAGCAGATGAGAATGAGAGGGAAACGGTCGGCGGCGAAGTCTTAACAATCTGTTGTAAAAAATCCAGCCGCCCGACTAGTACATATGTCCTATGCCTCAATGATGCATATTAAGAGAATTAAAAAGTCCCTAAGCAATTTGCCTAGGGAGTACTTCTCTTTTTTGGGGACGGATTTGGAAGAGGTCACGTAAAAACAAGATCGGCGAGTGACGTGGTAGAATAGAGAACGCAGTCTTG